>TARA_R110000868_G_scaffold69764_10_pt1 | contig 140108 bp, 133 predicted proteins | sample TARA_R110000868 | Tara Oceans TARA_R110000868 (sample SAMEA4397489) | marine metagenome | biome: Polar Biome; feature: [SRF] surface water layer (ENVO:00010504); material: water (ENVO:00002006), including particulate matter (ENVO:01000060) such as... | depth 5 m
CGCAGCACGGCAATGCTCGCGGCGCGCATCGCCTGGTATTCCTTGTCGGTCAGCGTCAGGGCGGGGGCCACCGTGATCGAATCGCCGGTGTGCACACCCATCGGGTCCACGTTCTCGATGGCGCAGACGATGATGGCGTTGTCGGCCTTGTCGCGCACGACCTCCATCTCGAATTCTTTCCAACCCAGCAGGCTCTCGTCGACCAGGATCTGCGCCATGGGCGAGGCTTCCATGCCCGAGCGGCAGTAATATTCGTAGTCGTCGCGGTTGTAGGCCACACCGCCGCCGGTGCCGCCAAGGGTAAAGGCGGGGCGGATGATCGCGGGCAGACCGATGTCTTCCAGCGCGTCCATCGCCACCTTCAGACCCGCGGCGATGTCATACTTGCCGTTGTCCTTCTTCGGCGCCGTCACGATGGTCGCCTTGGGGTTTTCCAGCCCGATCCGGTCCATCGCCTCGCGGAACAGCTTGCGATCCTCGGCCATCTCGATGGCCTGCCGGTTCGCCCCGATCAGCTCGACGCCGAATTTCTCCAGCACGCCCATGTCATCCAGCGCGAGCGAGGTGTTCAGCCCGGTCTGACCGCCCATCGTCGGCAACAGCGCGTCGGGGCGTTCCTTCTCGATGATCTTGGCGACGACCTCGGGGGTGATCGGCTCGATATAGGTGGCGTCCGCCAGGCCGGGGTCGGTCATGATCGTCGCGGGGTTGGAGTTGACCAGGATCACCCGGTAGCCCTCTTCGCGCAGCGCCTTGCAGGCCTGTGCGCCGGAATAGTCGAATTCGCAGGCCTGTCCGATGATGATGGGCCCGGCCCCGATGATCATGATGGATTTGATATCGGTTCTTTTCGGCATGGCAGGACCCCTCGGCGAAGCGACGCGCTCGGGATGATGTCACCCCAAGCAAATTGTCGTGCGTTATAGCCATGACAGGCGGGGGTTCAACCCCCTAGGCGATCCCGCTGAGGTGCCGCCGTTCTACCGTGTCTGGCCGCGCCATCTATGCACCCTCCGGGGGCCATATGCCACAGCCGAACGGCCCCGCCGATGCGGGCTGCGTCAAATCGGGTCATCGGGCGGTTCCCCGTCGCGGCGGCTGCCCCGGCGGGGCGCAACCCCACGGTAAACCGCAGGGGCGGGGAACGTCGCGTGCCGCGCGTGCCATCCCGCACCGCGCCGCGTCACCAGCGGCGGTGACCGGCGCTTACTGCGCCGCCGTTGCGTGTGCGCGATCCTGCGACATCGCGTCGGGGCGGTACAGGTAATCGCGCGTCAGCGGCACGGCCTCCTGGTCGCGGCTCAGCTGGAACTGGAACACCACCTGGCCGTTCAGGCGGAACGTCAGCTCGCTTGCCACCAGGTACAGCCGCCACATGCGCACGAAACGGTCGTCATAGATCTCGCGGGCGGCGTCGGCGTTTGCCATGAACCGGTCGTACCAATGCTTGAGCGTCTCGGCATAATGCAGCCGCCAGACCTCGACATCCGTGGCGACCAGGTCTTCCTTTTCGACCGCGGCCATCGCCTCGGACATCGCCGGCACGTAGCCTCCGGGAAAGATGTACTTGGTGATAAAGCCGTTTGTCGTTCCCGGCGGTGTCGTACGACCGATGGTGTGGATCAGCGCGATCCCGTCCTCCTTCAGGAACTCCCGCACGTGGCGGAAATATTCGCGGTAATGCGGTGCGCCGACATGTTCGAACATCCCAACCGAGACGATGCGGTCGAACTGTTCGTTGACGTGCCGGTAATCCTGAAGCCGGAAGTCGATCTGAGCCTCAAGCCCGGCGTCCTTGGCACGCTGCACCGCGATCGCATGTTGTTCGCGCGACAACGTCACCCCGACCACCTGCGCCCCGTAATCACGCGCCAGCGTCAGCGCCATGCCTCCCCAGCCGCATCCGATGTCCAGCACCTTCATGCCCGGCTCGATCAGCAGCTTGTCGGCGATATGCGCCTTCTTGGCCGCCTGCGCTTCTTCCAGTGTCATCGCGGGGTCTGCGAAATACGCGCAGGAATACTGCCGGTCGGCATCCAGGAACAAATCGTACAGGCGGGCCGACAGGTCATAGTGATGTGCCACGTTGGCCTGCGCCTTGCCCACCGGGTTGAACTGCGCCACCCGGCGCATCGCCTGCCGCGCCATCGTCACCGGGCGTTGCCACCACGCCGGGCCGGCTTTCGGCAGGTTGATCAGGCCCAGCGTCAGCAGCCCGTACAGGTCGTCGTCAACGATGGTCAGCCGCTCGTCCATGTAGGCTTCGCATACCGCCAGCTCCAGATCCATGATGATCTTGCGGGGCAGGTCGGGGTCGGAAATCATGATTTCGACCTTCGGCCCACCCGGTGCCCCGCCAAAGGTGTGAACAGTGCCATCCGCATAGTTCACCGTCAGGCGACCCTGACGGATCGCCCTTTCCAGGAAGGTGTTCAATAAATTTTGCCACATGCCGTCTCTCCCAACCTTGGGGCAAGCTTTGCCAAGGTCGAGGCGAGCGGTGGCGACTTTCTCAGTCGGGGACCGCTCACCCCAAGACCTTCGCTCTGTCACCAGAATGCAAATCTTCCGATTAGATGTAAATCACATGTATGCGTAGTTCACTGTGCCTGAGCGCACCTGAGGCCAGAATCTGTACGAATAAGGCCGAAATTACGGCACTATTACCGTAAACTGCCGCCATCTCGCCGCGGCCGCGCGCAACGGCGGCCGCACGGGACCTGAGGCGGGCATTCGGGCGCTTGGTGTCACCCGCCCGCGACGAGGCGTCAGACGGCGTAAAACAGGCCCGCAACCGCCGCCTCCCTTGACTTTTGCCGCCCTTCCATGTGATCCGGCGCAGGCCCTATCCGCCCGACGCCTGATCCGCAGGCCACGGCAGCAAAGCCCGAAAACCCGAAGGACGTACAAGATCATGCATCAGTATCGCAGCCACACCTGCGCCGGTCTGACAAAAGACCATGTCGGCGAACCCGTTCGCCTTTCCGGCTGGGTGCATCGGGTCCGAGATCACGGCGGCATCCTGTTCATCGACCTGCGCGATCACTACGGCATCACCCAGGTGCTCTGCGACCCAGACAGCCCGGCCTTTGCCGCCGTCGAAAAGGTCCGCTCGGAATGGTGCATCCGTATCGACGGCGAGGTGAAGGCCCGCAGCCCCGAGCTGGTCAACCCAAAGCTGCCCACCGGCGAAATCGAGGTGTTCGTGCGTGACATCGAAATCCTCGGCGCGTCCAGGGAACTGCCGCTGATGGTCTTCGGTGATCAGGAATACCCCGAGGAAACGCGCCTGCGCTACCGGTACCTCGACCTGCGCCGCGACGAGATGCAGAAGAACATGATCCTGCGTTCGGATGTCGTGTCGTCGATCCGTCGCCGCATGTGGGACAAGGCGTTCCGCGAATTCCAGACGCCGATCATCACCGCCTCCTCGCCCGAAGGCGCGCGCGATTTCCTCGTGCCGTCGCGCCTGCACCCGGGCAAGTTCTACGCCCTGCCGCAGGCCCCCCAGCAGTTCAAGCAGCTGTTGATGGTTTCGGGCTTTGACAAGTATTTCCAGATCGCGCCCTGTTTCCGCGACGAAGATCCGCGCGCCGACCGCAGCCCGACCGATTTCTACCAGCTCGACATGGAAATGTCCTTCGTCACGCAGCAGGATATCTTTGACACGATCAGCCCCGTCATCGGCGGCATCTTCGAGGAATTCGGCAAGGGCAAGAAAGTCGACACCCCGTCCGAGTGGCCGCAGATCTCCTACAAGGACGCGGCGCTGAAATACGGCTCGGACAAGCCCGACCTGCGCAACCCGATCGAGATGCAGGTCGTGTCCGAGCATTTCGCCGGTTCCGGGTTCGCCATCTTCGCCAAGCTGCTGGAACAGGACGGCACCGAAATCCGCGCCATCCCCGCCCCGACGGGCGGTTCGCGCAAGTTCTGCGACCGCATGAACGCCTTCGCCCAGAAAGAGGGGCTGCCCGGCATGGGCTACATCTTCTGGCGCGATCAGGGCGAGGGTATGGAGGCCGCTGGCCCCCTTGCGAAAAACATCGGCCCCGAGCGGACCGAGGCGATCCGCCAACAGCTCGGACTTGGGGTCGGCGATGCGGCCTTCTTCCTTGGCGGCAAGCCGAAGTCGTTCGAAGCTGTCGCGGGCCGCGCCCGAAACGTCATTGGCGAAGAGCTCGGCCTGACCGACAAGGACCGCTTTGCCTTTGCCTGGATCGTCGATTTCCCGATCTACGAACGGGACGAGGAAACCGGCAAGCTCGACTTTGAACACAACCCCTTCTCCATGCCGCAGGGCGGGATGGACGCGCTGATGGGCGATCCGCTGGACGTGCGCGGTTACCAGTATGACCTGGCCTGCAACGGCTATGAACTGGTCAGTGGCGCGATCCGCAACCACAAGCCCGAGATCATGTTCAAGGCCTTCGAGATTGCCGGTTACGGCAAGGAAGAGGTCGAGAAACGCTTTGGCGGCATGGTCAACGCCTTCCAGTACGGCGCACCGCCGCACGGTGGCTGCGCGGCCGGGATCGACCGCATCGTTATGCTGCTGGCCGAAGAACAGAACATCCGCGAAGTCATCCTGTTCCCGATGAACCAGCGCGCCGAAGACCTGATGATGAACGCCCCGTCCGAGCCGACCTCGGATCAGCTGATGGAGCTGCATCTGCGCGTCATTCCGCAGGAATGATCGCCAGGGCGGTCCACGGACCGTCGCATGAAACGACAGAAAGGCCCGGTATCACCCGGGCCTTTCCTGTTCCGGCCAGCTTGACCTGCTCCCCTCGGCCAGAGACCAGCGCTCCTCGGCCCTCGGCCCTCGGCCCTCGGCCCTCGGCCCTCGGCCCTCGGCCAGCGACCAGAGCCCCTCGGCCAGCGACCTGCGCCCCTCGGCCAGTGGCTCTCGACCGGCGACACTTGATCGCTCTCCGGACCGGTGGGCGGATGGTCCCGCCCTATACGCGTTCATCGCTCCCTCAGAGGCCACTTGGCACCTCAGCCGGGGCCGGGCAACGAAACTGCCGCGCCAGGCACGCCGCGGTGCATCAGGCCGAGCGCGAATAGTTCTCCGAACCCTTTCCCGACTGTGACCAACCAGCGGACCCACCGGATTGCGACGTGCGGAACACCGCGATGCTCTGCCGCAAGGCTGCGCTCTTTTCCGACAGGCCCTTGGTGGCGTCTGCCGTATCCACGACCATGGCCGCGTTGCGCTGTGTCACCTGGTCCAGCTGCGAAATGGCCGAGTTGATCTCGCTCAGCGTCGTGCTCTGTTCGCCCAGGCCATAGGCCACTTCCTTGACCCGTTCGGAAATCCGTCCGACGCCTTCGAAAATTGCCGTCAGCTCGGTTCCCGTGCGGTCCACCAGGTCGACGCCTGTTTTGACATGGCCCGCACTCTGCTCGATCAGGTCCTTGATCTCTCGCGCCGAATCCGCCGTGCGTCCGGCAAGCGACCGCACTTCGGAGGCGACGACGGCAAAGCCCAACCCGGCTTCGCCCGCGCGCGCGGCCTCGACCCCGGCATTCAGCGCCAGAAGATTGGTCTGGAACGCGATGTCGTCAATGACCGAGATGATCCGCGCGATTGCATCTGACGATCCCTCGATCCGTTTCATGGCGTCTGTCACGTCCTGCACCAGGTGCCGGCTGCCCTCGGCCGAGGTGCGCGTCGCGCTGGCCTCGTCGCCCACCTGTTCCGCATGGGACACGGCCGAGCGCGAGTTGGTGTTCAGCTCCTCGATGGCGGCGGCCGTCTGTTCCAGCGTGGCGGCCTGGGTCTCTGTGCGGCGCGACAGTTCGTCCGAGGTCGAGCCGATCTGGCCGCTGACCGCGTCGATCGTCTCGGCCACCGATTGCAGGTGCGAAATCATCGACGCCAGCTGTTCGACCGACCGGTTGTAGGCATCGCCCAGAACCGCCAGGTCGGGAATGTTGCACGGGGCGATACGATAGTTCAGATCGCCGTCGCTCAGCGCCTCCATGCCCTTGGAAATACGCTCCAGCGCCGTGCGCCGGGCGGTCACGTCGGTGGCGATCTTGGTCACGCGTACGACCTTGTTTTCATTGTCCGTGATCGGCGCATAGGTCGCCTGTATCCAGATGATCCGACCATCCTTGCGCTTGCGCGGAAACTGACTGGTAAAGGATTGGCCGTCGCGCAGCTTTTCCCAGAAATCATGGTATTCGCGACTGTGGCGATAGGCATCTTCGACAAACAGCGAGTGGTTCTTGCCAGCCACCTCCTCGGGCGTATACCCCATTGCATTCAGGAAATTCATGTTCGCCTGAATGATGGTTCCGTCCGGCCGGAAATGAATGACGGCCTGCGTCCGCTCGACCATCTGAAGAATGGCCTGGTCGCCCGAAATCTTCTCGCTGTCGTTCGGCTTGGCTGAAGCCCAAAATGGCACGTCGCATTCCTTCCCTGGGGGTGTCGGTCCAAGGCTGTATGACGTGCGGGTCTTACCTGCGGGTAAAGCCGATGCGAAAAGTGCTTCAAACTTTCCGGGACTGGATCCTCTGGCTGGCCGCCGCAGGCGCTGCCGGGCCACTGCGCGCTGGCACGGCCATGGGGCGGGCGGACCTCCGATGGTGCGCGCGATGCGTTAACCCTGCGCGTTTGCCGCGCGCCGCACCGCCCGGATACCGTATTGATACCGTCAGGATACCGACGTTGCAAAACGCCTCATTGGCCTTGTTCATATAGGTTTCACGTCTCTTGCACGGAAAACGGCGGTGCAGGGGCGCACCGCCGTCAGAAGAAATGTTAACCTTGGTCCCGTGCCGGGGGATCAGTCCTCCAGCGCGTCCTTGCGCTTTTCCTCGATCAGCTTGCCTTCCTTGGCCTTGCGCTTGAGGAACTTGTCACCAAAGGCGTCGTTGTCTTGCTCTCCGATCACCTTTTTGGCGCGGGTGAACACTTCGTCCTCTTCCTCGTCCATATGGTGTTCATAGTCGTGCTTGAGGACCTTGAACCGCGTCAGCCAGGCCGAAGACGACATATCTGTCTCGCGCAATTCTTCCATGATTTCATCCATTTGCTCATGCTCATGCACGGAATGGCGTGCCGAATCCTGGCCCCAGGTCTCGCTCATCAGGGTGGAATAAAACGTCTCTTCCTCTGCCGCCGCGTGGGATTTCACGTCGTGGTAGAATTCATCCCACGCGCTCTTGCGCTCGGCGCTGTCGCCAGACGTCTCCGCGATGCTGTCGAGCAATTCGCGGTGGCGGTCGTGGTCTTTCTTGATGGCGTCATAGATCGAAGTCATGAGCTGTCTCTCCTGAAAATGCGGGGCACCTGTCGCGGCAGTGCTGTGCAGTATCAACACGCCATCAGGCCGCGTGGTTCCCTGCGCGCCGCGCCGGATCCCTGGCCGGGGCAGGTCACTGGAACGCCGTGAAAACGCGCGCTATTTCAGAGGCATATCGGCTCCCTTCCCGCCCCTGCGGGCGCCTTTCCTTGTCGGATGCTTTGCAATATCGTGCCGGCAACATCTGTCCCGGCGCTGCGCCGCCGCACGAAAAGGAGTTCCCGTGATGACCTTGCCCCGCCCCATCGGGCCGCGTGTCGAGGGCTGGACAGCCCCGCCGCGCCCGCCCGTCGATCTGGTGCTGAAGGGACGCCATGTGCGCCTCGACCCTCTCAGCGCCGAAGCCCATGCAGGCGTCCTGTACGAGGCCTTCGATGCCCAGGACTGGCTGTGGGATTACATGCCCAACGGGCCCTTCGCCAGCTCCGCCCAGTATCACCGTTGGGTGCGGTCCGTGGAAGGCGGGGCAGAGCCTGTCTTCTTCGCCATTACCGATCTGAACAGCCAGTCGGTCTGCGGTGTGGCAAGCTATCTCAACATCGTGCCGCAAAATGGCTCGGTCGAGGTTGGCAACATCGCCTTTGCCCCTGAATTACAAGGCACAATTGCCGCAACAGAGGCGATGTTCCTGATGATGCAATGGGCGTTCGAGGCCGGGTATCGGCGTTACGAATGGAAATGCAACGCGCTGAATCGCCCGTCTCGCCGGGCGGCGCAACGCCTTGGCTTCAGCTACGAAGGTGTCTTTCGTCAGCACATGGTCGTCAAGGAACGCAACCGCGATACGGCGTGGTTTGCCGCCTGCGACGGCGAATGGCCCGCGCTGAAAGAGGCATTTTCGGTCTGGCTGGACCCCGCCAATTTCGATGCGAACGGGCAGCAATCGGAACGCCTCGGCGATCTGACGGGGCTGGTGCGCGTGGCCTCTGACCCGACCCTCTAAAGGGTCAGGTCGGTCGCGGCCCAGTCCCAGTACAATTGGCGCGCGCGTTCGGTCATTGGTCCGATGGGATAGGTCACGGCGTCGAATGCAGTGACCGGCGTGACCTTGTTCAGGTTTCCGGACAAAAAGATTTCGTCAGCCTTTTCAAAATCTTCGAACGTCAGAACCGCTTCGTGAACAGTCACGCCATCGGCCCGCAGGTTGGCGATGTGGCGGGCTCGGGTGATCCCCGACAGGAAGGTGCCATTGGCGATCGGGGTATAGACCTCGCCATCCCTGACCATGAAGACGTTGGCCGTCGCGCTCTCGGCGACGTTGCCCATGGCATCCGCCACCAGCGCGTTGCCGAACCCCTTGCTGCGCGCCTCTGCCAGCATACGGCCATTGTTGGGATACAGCGCACCGGCCTTGGCATTGACCACGGCGGACTCCATCACGGGCCGACGAAACCGGGTGCGCGTCAGCGTCGTCGCGGCATCCGGCGCGGCAAGGGGGATCTCCTCCAGCGCGATGCAAAACCCGGTGGCGCCATACCTGGGCTGTACGACCGTTTCGTTCCCCTCGGTTGCCCAGTACATCGGACGGATATAGACCGGCGCATCCGCAGAAAACCGTGCAAGCCCTTCGCGGATAATGGCAATCATGTCATCCACCGGGCACGAGGGTTCGATCATCAGAGCCTCGGCAGACCTGTTCACCCGCTCGCAATGCGCACGCAGATCGGGCAGCAAGCCATGCACCATGCGTGCGCCATCGAACACGGTTGAGCCGAGCCAGGCGCCGTGATCCCCCGCCTTCATCACGGCGATATCGCCCTGGTGCCAGCTGCCTTTGAAATAGGTATGAATCTCGCCACTGGCCATGCTGCTCTCCTTCGTGATGCCGTTAGCGGAATAAGGCATCGGCTTGAAAAGGGGAAGGGGAGGGGGCCACGCAAATACCCCCGACGCGGTGGCCGGGGGTGGCTTGATACTTAAAAATACTTGGTCAGATCTAAAATTGCCGTATTTGCCGGACGTGGGGTTTGGCGACCGGCTGCGTCGTCACGCCACCTGTCTAGATCGATTCTGAAACAAGAATGTGACCGTCCTCATCCCCGTCCTGGCTGGGTCGCCCCAGCGTGTAGCCAGCACGGCCCGGCATCAGACACCCGTGACGCTCAGCGCGCCGGGGCCTCCGACAGCAGGGCTTGCAGGTCCAGCGGAGCGTTGTACATGGCCAAAGAGCCGTCGGGCAGGCGCGGCCAGTCCTTTTCAGGTCGATCGCGGTACAGCTCGACGCCATTGTCGTCAGGGTCCCTCAGGTAGATCGCTTCGCTGACGCCATGGTCTGCGGCTCCGTCGATCTCGACCCCGGCCTCGACAAGGCGGCGCAGTGCATCGCCGAGTGCGGCGCGGTCCGGGTAGAGGAAGGCGGTATGAAAGAGGCCTGTGTGGCCCCTGGGGGCAGGGGTCCCGTTGCGTGATTCCCAAGTGTTCAGGCCGATGTGGTGATGATAACCGCCCGCCGACAGGAACGCGGCCTGCTTGCCAAAGCGCGTTTGCACCTCAAATCCCAGAATCCCGCTGTAAAAGTCGATGGCACGGTCGATATCCGCCACTTTCAGGTGGATATGTCCGACTTTGACGTCCGGGTGCACTGGCGTATTCATCTTGCCGCTCCTTCAATGGCTTGCCGTCAAGTTAGGCAGACATCGACGGGCGGAAAAGACCGTCTGGCGCACGGGCATTGTGCACCGCTGCAAGCACCGCGCAGATACTGTGGTCCGGTGCCCCATCAGCCACCAGACCATGATTTCAGCTGCGGATCATGCCAACGATATCATAGGTTTTTTCCAGGATCGGCGTCGCGATCTTGCGGGCCTCCTGAGCGCCTGCGCCGATGATGGCATCGATTTCGTCAGGAGCCTGCATCAGGCGCGCCATCTCGGTCGATATCGGTGACAGCTTTGCAACGGCCAGATCCGCAAGCATCGGCTTGAACTCCGAAAATTGCCTGCCGCCAACGTCGCGCAGGACGCTGGCCACGTCGCTGTCGGACAGCGCGGCGTAGATGTTGACCAGGTTGCGCGCCTCGGGCCGCTCGGCCAGTCCGTCGGGTTCGCCGGGCAGGGCATCGGCATCCGTGCGCGCCTTGCGGATCTTGTTGGCGATTGCGTCGGCATCGTCGGTCATGTTGATCCGGCTCATGTCCGACGGGTCCGATTTCGACATCTTCTTGCTGCCGTCACGCAGCGACATCACCCGCGTCGCCGCACCTTCGATCACCGGTTCGGTCATCGGAAAGAAGTCGACGCCGTAATCGTGGTTGAACTTGGCCGCGATATCACGCGTCAGTTCGACGTGCTGTTTCTGATCTTCGCCTACGGGAACATGGGTCGCATGATAGAGCAGGATGTCTGCGGCCATCAGGGCGGGATAGGCAAACAGGCCGAGGGAGGCATTTTGCGCATTCTTGCCCGCCTTGTCCTTCCACTGCGTCATGCGCTGCATCCAGCCCATCCGCGCAACGGTGTTGAAAATCCAGGCCAATTGTGCGTGTTCGGGCACTTGGCTCTGGTTGAACAGGATGGATTTCGCGGGGTCGATCCCGGCCGCGATATAGCCGGCAGCCAGCTCTCTGGTCTGCCGGCGCAGGGCATCGGGATCCTGCCAGACCGTGATCGCGTGCAGGTCGACCATGCAGTACAGCGTCTGGATACCGCTTTCCTGCATGTCGACGAAACGGCGGATCGCGCCAAGGTAATTGCCCAGCGTCAGCCCGCCCGACGGCTGGATGCCGGAAAAGACGCGCGGCGTGAACGCGGTGTTGCTTGCGTGGGGGGCAGTTTCGGTCTGGATCGCGTCGGACATGTGTCCCGTCTCCTGGATGGGCATCTGGCAATTTGGTCTGTGCTGGCTTACCCATGCCCTGACGGTCCGTCAACCGCCGGCCCCGACGCGCATTGCAGCGGAATGACCAGCAGGAGTGACGGCGCCAGTCAAACAGATGCAGGGTCGAACACCGGCCCGTGAAAGGACGCAACGATGAGTGACCCCGACTATACCCCGCCCGAAAGCCTGGTGAACCCGGTGCCGCCGGTCGTGGTGCTGCTGTTCATTGCCGTGATCGGGGTCGAGGGGGTCTTTTCACTGGCCAAGGCGGGCTTGATCGGGGGGCCGGCATCGGTGGGATGGCGTCTCGGCGCTTTGCAGGACTATGGTTTTTTCCCGGCGTTTCTGGACTTTATGGTCCAGACCCGCACCGCGCCGCCTGGCGGGCTGCTGCGGTTCGTCAGCTATCCTTTCGTGCACGGATCCTTCCAGCAGGCTGTGATCGCGGGTGTCATGATGCTGGCCCTGGGCAAGTTCGTGGGCGAGGCGATGCGCGCCATTCCACTGCTCGTGCTGTTCGTCGTGACCTCGGCTGTCGGCGCGTTGATCTTTGGTCTTGTCGCCCCTGCGCAGGAGCCGCTTTATGGAGCATTCCCGCCGACCTACGGCTTCATCGGTGCCTACAGCTATATGCTCTGGATCTATTTGCGCCGCGTCGGCGAACGCCAGATTGCAGCGTTTCGCTTGATCGGCCTGTTGATGGCCATCCAGCTGTTGTTCGGCTTGTTTCTCGACACCGGAACATCCTGGGTGGCCGAGCTTGCGGCCTTCGTGACGGGGTTTTCCCTGGCGCCGTTGTTGCTCCCGGGCGGTTTGGCACGGCTGCGCCACAAGTTGCAGCGCGGCTGAGGCACCCTCAGAACATCTCTGCTGGCAGGATCGGGATCGGCCGCGCAAAGCGGCGATTTCGGGCCTCAGGCCACGGCAGGATGTAGGCTTCGCGCGCATCAGGGGCCAGATCGGCGGTCTCCTGTGCGACGCGGACCCAATCGCTTGCCTTGCGCACATCGATGGTCTTTTTCCGCCCACGCAGCCATGTGGACATAAGCCTTTCGCGGATCATCGTGATGTCGCGCTTGCCGTGAAATTGCAGCGACGCCTCGGTGTCCCACCGCATCGAACGCCCATTCAGATTCGCCGATCCGACAATGCCGAGGTGGTCATCAACCAGCGTGACCTTGGAGTGCAGATAGATGATACCGGCGCCGTGCAACGGCATGGGCGTGTGATCCGGGGCCCGGCGTGGCTGGGCGGGGGCCAGGATCGCCAGCCGGTCACCAAATGCGCGCCGCAGAACCCTCAGGCAGCGCAGTTGCAAAGCTTGTGCGTGGCGCACGTCAAAACCGCGGGCACCGTCAAAGATCAGGCGGTCAGGTTCGCTTGGCATGACCAGGATGACCTGAAGCTCAGGCGCGCGTTCCGCCGCACGGGCCAGCGCCTTGGCCAGTGGCATGTGGCGAAAGAACTGGGTTTCGATGTAGATCAGCCGTTTGGCGCTGTCGAAGGCGGCAATATGGGCCTCTTCGTGCTCGGTTACCTTTGATCTTGGTCCCAGTCGGATCGGGCTTTCGGGATCGCAAGAGATGGTCCGCAGCAAACGGGGACCGCTGGCCGAATGCAGTTTGCTCGGCAAAGGCTTGGTATCGGAAACGGGCGTGACCTCGACCCCGAAACTGGCAGCACCCGAGTTGCGGGCACGTTCCCAGCTGTCCGCGAAATGGCGGCGCAGATCACCGACCACACGACCGGCGATCAGGATGCTGACGTCATGCCATGTTTCCTCGGCGCGTCGGTCATGTTTCTCGTCATCCCAGCGTCGTTCGTTGACGTCGATGCCACCGATGATCGCAGCTTCGCCGTCGGACACCGCGAATTTCTGGTGCAGAGTCACCGGGTGCAGGTTCACCTCTCCGTGCATCGCCTGATGTTGCAGAGGCGTCAGCTGGGACGGCGCATAGTTCGACAGATCCGCAATGCAGTTCTTGATCTTTGGCCAGAAGATGCGTTTCCAGACCGGCGCCGATTTGCATTCGTGCAAGGCGCACAGGATTTCGGTATCCTTTGGCATCCGATGGCCGAACCTCTGCGCATTCGTCCATGCGCCTCGATGCAGGTCCGGCGTGAACAACGGGTCGAAGTCGGCGATCAGCAGCCGGACCTTGATTCCGCGCTCCGCGATGTGGGTAATCAGATCAGCCCACGTTTTCAGGCCCAGATCCTGCGCCTCGGTACTACGCAACCTTGTCATCGGATCGATGATCCGAAACGACATCAGCAGCTCTTCCTTGGTGTTCAGGCAGAGCCGCTCCAGCGCGGGGAACATCTCCGAAGCCGTGATGAGCGGCTGGAAACGCGGTGTCGTGGATCTGTCCTTGGGCATGATATGTTTTTAATTCCGGGCATGTGCGCTGGTTGAAGGTTTGCTTCGTGATTGACCAACGCCCAGCCCGGAAGAATTGTTTCAGCCTGTCGCGCCTTTGTTTCCTCGCGACACCGCATTGCGGAAATCGGACAGCGTAAATGCGCCCAGCACGGTCCCCGCAACGAAATAGGCCAGGCTGCCGATGGCGATCAGCAAGAAGAGCGCGGGGTAGCGTACAAAGTCGCTGTGCAGCCAGCCCCACATGAGCTGGGACACCGGCCAGAGTACGGCGCCCATCAGGACGGACGCAAAGATGATCCGCCAGTTCCGGCTGTGAAATCGCTTGTCGAACCGCGCGATGTCGCCCATCGGTCGCGTGCCGCGCACCAGCAGGACCACCATGACCCAGGCCGCGCCGGTTGTTGCCAGCGCCGAGGCGATCCACCCGACGAATGGCGCAAGACCGATGGCGAGCACGGCGTTGGCGATCATGGCAACCACTGCATAGTTGAAGGGGCTGCGGGTATTTTCGCGTGCGAAAAAGATGGGTTGCAGGACTTTTTGCAGTACGAAGGCTGGCAGGCCAGCACCATAGACGGCGACGGCCAAGGCAATCGCGCGACTATCTTCGGGTCGGGCCGCGCCACGTTCGAACAGCACCGATACTATCGGCAATGGAATGACCACCAACGCGACTGCGCAAGGTACGGTCAGGGCCAGCGCCAACTCTCCCGCGCGTGACAGGGCGTTGCGCGATCCGGCAACATCCCCGGCTTTCAGTCGGCGCGACAGATCCGGCAGCAGAACGACGCTGATGGCAATGCCCACCACCCCCAAAGGCAGTTGGTACAGCCGGTCGGCAGTGAAAAGCCATCCGACAGCGCGGTCGAAGTAGCTGGCAACCTGCTGGCCCACCAGCAGGTTCAGCTGCACGACACCCCCTGCCATCGCCGCAGGAACGGCGACGCGGATCAGGCGCCGCATGTCCTTGCTCATGCGCGGGCGCACGAACCGCACGGGCATGCCCGCCTTTCGCGCGGCCAGATACAGCAGAGTGAATTGCGCGATTCCGGCCAGCGGGATCGACCAGACCAGCGCGGTACCCACGTCGTAACCTAAGTACCCCGCCAACAGCAGGGTCGCCACCAGCAGGATGTTCAGCAACACCGGGGCGGCGGCGGATTCTGCAAATCGTCCCGCCGCATTCAGGACACCCGACAGCAGCGCCGCCAGCGATATGAACAGGATGTATGGAAAGGTGATGCGCCCGAATTCCACGGCAAGCGAGAATTGCTCCTGCCCCTTGAACCCTGAGGCAAGGGCGAGGATCAGCCATGGCATCGCGGCCTGTGCAATCAGCGTCAGCACGATCAGGATCGTCGCAAGCCCGGCGAAGGCCTGATTCATGAAATGGGTCGCGTCCTCCTCGGCTTCCAGCTTTTTCGAGAATATCGGCACGAAGGCCATGTTGAACGCGCCCTCCGCAAAGAAACGGCGGAACATGTTGGGCAGACGAAAAGCGACAATGAATGCCTCGTACACCGGGCCCGTGCCAAGTGTCCCGAGCAGGATGATGTCACGCGCCAATCCCAGAACCCGGCTGAGCAGGGTCCAGAGGCCAACGGTGAAGATGCCCGAAACCAGCCGGATGGGCGTCAAGATCGTGCCCTTTCCTGGCCGGCGTCGATGGCGGCGCGCAGCTTGGATTCCAGCGATTTCTGCTTGCTTTCGGAGTAGAGCTTCAGCCCGAACATGTCTTTCACATAAAATGTATCGACGACCTGCTCTCCGTATGTGGCAATCACGGCGCTGGCAAGCTGCACGTGCGCGGCGGCAAGAGTCCGCGTAAGATCGTGCAGCAGGCCGGGGCGATCTCGGGTATCGACCTCGATGATCGTGTAGATTTCCGACCCTTCGTTGTCGAAGGCGATCGAGGTCGTGACGCGGAATGCGCGTTCGCGCTTCTTGATCTTGTCGCGGTCCTGCATGGCATCGCGGGCAACCACTTCCCCCTTCAGCGTCTTGTTGATCATCTGGGTCAGACGAGGCAGTCGGCTGCGCTCGTATGGATGCCCCTCGGAATCCTGTATCCAGAAGGCAGCGGTCGCATAGCCGTCCTTGGCCGTATAGGTCCGCGCATCGACCACGTTTGCACCGACCAGTGCCAGGGCACCCGACAGGCGCGCAAAGATACCGGGGTGATCCGCCATGGCGAACAATGCGCGCGTGGCGTCGCGATCCTCATCCATATGCAGGTCGATGCGGATCTCGTCGACGGGCAGATCGCGCAGCATTTCGGCAAAGGTCACATGGGTCGTGACGTGCAGCCCCTGCCAGTAGGGCGGATAATGGCGGCGCATCTCGCGGTCGATGTCGGCCTTGGACCAGCCCACCAGTTCCTTGCGCAGGTTGCTTTTCGCCTCGCGGCCCCGGTGCGTGCGGTTCAGCTCTTCCAGTCCGGTTTCCATGGCGCGGCGGGTCTGACGATACAGGGCGCGCAGCAGCGCGGCCTTCCAGTTGTTCCAGGTGCCGGGGCCGACCCCGCGGATATCGCAGACGGTCAGCACGGTCAGCAGGTCCAGCCGTTCGCGGGTGCGCACGGCCTTGGCGAAATCGCGCACCGTGCGCGGATCGGCAATGTCGCGCTTCTGCGCCATGTCCGACATCAGCAGGTGATAGCGCACCAGCCATTCGACCGTGTCGCATTCATCCGGTGTCAGTCCGAGGCGCGGCGCGACCTTGCGGGCGATCTTTGCACCCAGCACCGAATGGTCCTCCTCACGCCCCTTGCCGATATCGTGCAACAGCAGGGCCACATAGAGCACACGCCGGTTCACCCCTTCCTTCAGGATGGTCGATGCCACCGGCAACTCTTCCTCAAGGTCGCCGTGTTCGATCAGGGCGAGGTGGCGGATACATTGGATCGTATGCTCGTCGACGGTGTAGTGGTGGTACATGTTGAACTGCATCATCGCGACGATGGGTTCGAATTCCGGGATGAAGGCGGCAAGAAGGCCCAATTCGTTCATCCGGCGCAGGGCGCGTTCTGGGTTGCCGTGTTTCAGCAGCGTCCCGAGGAAAATCTTCGCGGCTTCCGGATCCTCGCGCATCCCGTCGTCAATCAGTTTCAGATTGCTGTGGATCGAACGCAACACGTTCGGGTGGACCAGCATTCCAGTGCGCAGCGCCTCGTCGAAGATCCGCAGCATGTTGATCTTGTCGGCGAAAAAGCTGCCCTGGTCGGTGACGTCAAGGCGGTTGTTGACCACCCGATAACCTGCACCGATCTTTGGGCGGCGGCGGAACACCCGGTCTATCATCGGGCCGCTCTTGATGTGGGCCGCTTCCATCTGCGTCAGAAAGATCCGCGTCAGCTCTCCGACCGAGGTGGCGTAGCGGAAATAGGCCTGCATGAAATGCTCAACCCCGCGCAGGCCGCCCTTGTCCTTGTATCCCATCGCGTCGGCCACCTGGACCTGCATGTCGAAGGTCAACTGGTCCAGCGGGCGATCCGCCAGCAGATGCAAATGGCACCGCACGGCCCAGAGAAAATCCTCGGCCTTCAGGAACATCTCGTATTCTTCCTGGCGGAAGACGCCCAGCCGCACCAGTTCGGCAGTGGATTGCACGCCGTGAACGTATTTGCCTATCCAGTAGAGCGATTGCAGGTCGCGCAGCCCGCCCTTGCCCTCTTTCACATTGGGTTCAACGACATAGCGCTGGCCGCCTTGCTTTAGATGGCGTTGCAGACGTTCCTTCAGCTTGGCCTCGATGAACTCTTTTTCGGTGCCCTTGAACAGTTCCGACCAAAGGCGCTTGTTCAGCTCCTTGTCCAATGCCTCGTCACCGGCAAGATAGCGGTTTTCCATCATTGCGGTGCGGATGGTGTAATCTTCGGCGCCCAGCTTGAGGCATTCCCTGATCGTCCGGCTGGAATGGCCGACTTTCAGATGCAGATCCCAAAGCAGGTAGAGCATGTTTTCGATAAGGGCTTCGAGGCCTGACGAAATCTTTGTCTTGGCCAGGAACAGCAGGTCGACATCGGAATAAGGGGCCATTTCGCCCCGCCCGTATCCGCCAACGGCACAAACCGCGAATTTTCCGACAGTCTTGCTGTCTTTTTCGGGCAAGGTCGTGGTTGCGTGGTCGAGAACCGCATGGATGATGCAGTCTGTAAGATATGTATAGGCGCGCGTGGTGCGGCGGGCCTCAAAGGGCTGTGCCTGAAACGCGGCAGCGATGACGGCAGCGCCTTCGTCCCGTGCCTTGGACAGCACCGCGACGACCCTTTGGCGCATGTCCTCCTCCGGCCCCTCTGCACGGGCGGCCGCAATGTCAGCCGCAAGTCGCGCCGGATCGAGTATTTCCACTGCCGGACGAATCAAGTCGTCCGGCAGGTCCAGTATTTGTGTCATGTCTCATCCGATTGGAGGATCAGGCCAGGTTTCAGAACCCGAACCCCGAGAAGCTGCGCGGTGCAGGATCGATCACGACGACCTGCTTGTCGCGGATGGTCGCGATGGCCAGACCCCGTTCGTTGGTGCCATCGGACAGCAGGCGAAACACCCCGCCGACGCCTTGGAACCCGGATCTCTGCGTCAGGGCCGATGCGGTCAGAGCGTTGCTCTTGCCCTGCCTGATCAGCGCGCCGATAGCCGCGACACCATCGAATGCCAGGCTGCCGATCGGATGCGGATCTGCGCCATAGGCTGCACGGTAGCGTCCAATGAACTGTGCGGACAGATTGGGGTCAGGCAAGGCAAACCAGCCGCCCTGGACGCCAGGCAGTTCCAGCGTCTGGCGCGGAATGTCCCAACGTGTCAGGCCGATGAATTGCGTCGTCTCCGACGAGATCCCCTGTTCGGGCAGCATCTGGGTGAACAAGGGCAGGGCCCCGGCGGTGTTGGCCGTCAGAAAGATTGCGTCTGCCTGCCCGCCACTGACGGCGGCCTTGACCGAAGGGATGGCCGCCACGACGCCCTGTTGCGAAAACTCGTACGGGACGTTGGCCGTAATCGTCGCACCGTTGCGTCCGGCCGCAGTCTGGATGGCCGCTGCACTGGCTTCGCCTTCAGCGGTCTGCCCACTGACGACAACGATCCGCGATTTACCTTGCGATACGGCAAAGTCGGTCAGGCGGTCCGCGGTGTTCTGAAAGGTCGGCCCGAGGATGAAGACGTTTCCGCCGGCAATGTTGGGGTTGTTGGAAAACGCCAGCACGTTCACGCCACGCTGCGCGGCAACACGACCGGCGGCATTCGCATTGGCAGCATAAACCGGCCCCAGAATGATCTTTGCGCCTTCGTCGATCGCCTGCGTGGTGACGTTCGCCGTCACCGCAGGATCGCCCGCCGTGTCGTAGACCCGCAGATCGATTTGCACGCCGTTCAGTTCGGACGCCGCGAGACGGGCAGCGTTTTCCAGGCTTGCGGCCAGAATCGCGTCGCCGGAGTTCGCAGATCCGCGCGGCACCAACAGGGCAACAGGCACCGGTTTCGAGGTATCGACGGACGGTCCCATGCCGCCCCCGCCCATTGCCATCGGCTCACATGCAGCCAGCAGCCCGAGGGCCGGAATGGCCAACACGAGGCGACGACGTGCGAGGGCCCCGGTCAGAGTATTGGTTTTCGACGGTGTCTGCGTCGCTTTGCGGCCGGTCATCGCCTTGCGGGCGGCGCTCAAAAGAGCGAACATAGGGTTCTCCTCGCTTCGGGGTGCCGACGTCTGCCTGTTTGGGCACCGTTCGGCGGGACTTCGATATCCAGAAAATATAAACGCATCGTACAAAGGGTCCAGAGATGAATGCCGAAAGCACGAAACTCTCTCCGGGTCTATACCTTGTTGCGGTGCCGATTGGTACCGCCCGCGACATCACGTTGCGGGCGCTGGACATATTGGCGAGTGCCGATGTGCTGGCGGCAGAGGACACCCGCTCTCTGCGCAGGCTGATGGATATTCACGGCATCGCCGTCGGGGATCGCCCTCTGCTGGCCTACCACGATCACAACGGTGGGCGGATGCGGCCGCGGCTGATGCAGGACATCGCGGACGGCAAATCGGTCGCCTATGCCTCCGAAGCGGGCACACCCCTGATCGCGGACCCCGGCTATGACCTGGCGCTGGACGTGCGCAACGCCGGGCATGGTGTCGTCGCGGCGCCCGGACCCTCTGCGGTGATCACGGCGCTGACATTGGGCGGGCTGCCGACTGACCGCTTTCACTTTGCGGGTTTCCTCCCCAATGCCGCGGGGGCGCGCAAATCCTTTCTGCTTGAGCTGAAGGATATCCAGGCGACGCTCGTGCTTTATGAATCGCCCAATCGGGTGGCCGCTGCGCTGGACGCTGCGGCGGAAATTCTCGGGCCGGATCGCCCCGCCACCCTTTGCCGCGAATTGACCAAGAAATTTGAGGAAATTCGCCGCGGTACGCTGTCCGAAATCGCGCAGACCTGTCGCGACGTTCCGCCGAGAGGCGAAATCGTTCTGCTGATCGGGCGGGCAAATTCGTCAAACGTTAGTGATCAGGATCTAGAATCGCAGCTGCGGATCACGTTGGAGCGGGCAACTGTGCGTGATGCCGCGGACGAGGTTGCAGCACAATTCGGTCTGCCCAGGCGAAAGGTCTACCAGATGGCATTGAAGATGGGGAAAAGCGACTGATGCCCGCGTCAGCGGGCCAAGGCAGCAGCGCGCGCGCACTTCGCGGCAAGCGCGCCTATCTGTCCGGTCTTGCTGCCGAGGAAATCGTTGAGCGCCATTACCTGGCCCTGGGATGCAAGATAGAGACACGGCGCTGGCGTGGTGCCGGTGCGGAGATCGACCTGGTCTTTCGGGATGCGCAGAACCGGCTGTTGTTCGTCGAGGTTAAGGCCGCTGCAACGTTCGATGAGGCCGCCCAACGGATCGGCTGGCCGCAAATCCGGCGGATCATGACGGCGGGCGAAGTCTATGCGGCGCACCATGCGCAGCCGGTCGCGGGCTGTGAGGGGGAAATGCGAATTGACGCGGCGCTGGTCGATGGGCAAGGCATGGTGCAGATCATCGAGAATGTGAGCATGGCAGGCTGAGCAGCCATTGCACCCGGCGCCGGTATCGGCCATCAACTGACCCCAGACGACTTTTCAGGAGGTCCCGGTCATGAAGATCGCCTTTCAGATGGATCCGATCGGCCCCATCAACATCAAAGCCGACAGCACATTCCGCATCGCCGAAGAGGCGCAAGCCCGCGGCCACGAGCTGTTCTACTACACCCCGGACAAGCTCAGCTATCAGGAAGGCCGGGTCATGGCACGCGGCCAGTCCCTGACGGTGCAGAGGGTCGAGGGGAATCATGCCATTCTCGGTCCTGAGCAAGAGGTGGACCTGAGCGATTTCGACGTCGTCTGGTTGCGGCAGGACCCTCCCTTCGACATGTTCTACATCACGACGACGCACCTGCTGGATCGTATTCACCCCAAGACGCTGGTCGTCAACGACCCGTTCTGGGTGCGTAACTTTCCCGAAAAGCTTCTGGTGCTGAACTTTCCCCAGCTGACACCGCCGACGACCATCGCGCGAGATCTGGCAGCGATCCGTGCGTTTAAGGACAAACACGGCGATGTCATCCTCAAACCGCTATACGGAAATGGCGGGGCAGGGGTGTTCCGTCTGGTCGAGGATGATCGCAACTTGTCGTCCCTGCATGAACTTTTCACCGGCTTTTCGAGAGAGCCGCTCATCGTCCAGAAATACCTGCCAGCGGTGGCCAAGGGCGACAAGCGGGTCATTCTGGTCGATGGAGAAGCCGTGGGCGCGATCAACCGCGTGCCGGCCGCTGGCGAGACGCGGTCCAACATGCACGTCGGGGGACGCCCGGAAAAGGTCGCACTGACTGAACGCGATCTGGAAATCTGCGCTGCCATTGGCCCGGTCCTCAGGGAAAAGGGCCAGATTTTTGTCGGTATCGACGTGATCGGGGACTACCTTACCGAAATCAACGTCACCTCTCCCACGGGTATCCAGGAGCTTGAGCGGTTCGACGGCGTCAACATCGCCGAAAAGATCTGGCAGGCGATCGAGGCAAAACGCGCCTAACCCCGAAGCGCGGAAATGCGATAACTCAACGCCTCGGCAATGTGGTCGCGATGGATGGCATCGGATGCCTCAAGATCGGCAATGGTCCGGGCGACGCGCAGGATACGGTGGTAGCCGCGCGCCGACAGCTTGAAGCGGTCCGCCGCAAGTAGCAGCAGGTCGCGCCCCTCGGCGTCGGGCTCGGCCACCTCGTCAAGCAGGTCGCCTTGGATATCGGCATTCAGCGAGACGCCCTCGATTTCGGCATAGCGTTCGGCCTGTCTGTTGCGCGCAGCGGTCACCCGCTGGCGTACGTCTACCGAGGTGTCGCCCGAAGGTGGCATCGTCAGATCGCAGTGCGCGACGGCGGGAATCTCGATCCGCAAATCGAAACGATCCAGCATTGGCCCGGAAATTCGGGCAAGGTATTTCTCGCTGCATTTGGGAGCTTGCGAGCACGCTCGATTGGCATCGCTCAGGTAGCCGCAGCGACAGGGATTGGCTGCTGCGATCATCAGGAATTTGCAAGGGTAATGCACATGCGCGTTCGCCCGCGATACCGTTACCTCGCCGCTTTCCATTGGCTGCCGCAGGGTCTCCAGCACGGCGGGGGCGAATTCCGGCAGCTCGTCCATGAACAGCACGCCATTGTGGGCCAGGCTGATCTCGCCTGGCAGGGCGGCACGGCCGCCGCCGGCGATTGCAGCCTTTGAGGCTGTGTGGTGCGGTTCACGAAACGGGCGGTCGCGGCAGATACCACCGCCCTTGAGCAGCCCGGACACCGAATGGATCATCGAGGTTTCCAGCGCCTCCATCGGTGTCAGGTCCGGCAATAATCCCGGCATCCGCGACGACAGCATGGATTTACCTGCCCCTGGGGTGCCGATCATCAACAGGTGGTGGCGTCCGGCTGCCGCGATCTCCAACACCCGCTTCGCGCGTTCCTGGCCTTTGACATCGCGCAAATCGCGCGAGTCGACGCGCGGTGACAGCATACCTGCCGTGGCGGGCAGGATCGGGACGGCCCCTGTCAGGTGGCGGACCAGTTCTGCAAGACTGCGCGCGCCGATGACGCGCGCGGCGTCGACCCAAGCGGCTTCGGGGGCCGTTTCTTCGGCGCAGAGCAATCCGCGCCTTTCCTCTGCGGCGCAGAACGCGGCCGGCAGGGCGCCGGCCACGGGTACGAGTTTGCCGTCCAGCGAAAGCTCGCCCATCGACGTATTTTCCTCGGCAACATCGGCCGGGATCACCTTGAGTGCCGCAAGGATCGCAAGGGCGATCGGTAGGTCGTAATGGCTACCGGCCTTCGGCATGTCTGCTGGCGACAGGTTGATGGTGATGCGTTGCGATGGCAGGGCAATGCGCATGGCAGACAGGGCGGCGCGCACCCGTTCACGGGCCTCTGTCACCGTCTTGTCCGGCAAGCCCACGATCGAGAAGCCCGGAATGCCCGGCGCCATGGCGCACTGCACCTCGACCGGGGCCGCCTCGGCACCGTGAAAGGCAATCGTATAGGTTCGCAACATGTCCCACCCCACATCCGGCCAGGGCGACACCCTGCACCATATGGTTAACGGCACAGGTCTTACGCGTTGGTTAACAACACCTCAGGGCTGGAGCAGCGCCATGACAGCGGGCCAAGCCTCAGCGTCGTTCACGGTTTTGTCGCGGCACGTCGGGTTGCAGAAGCCAAGGGTCTGGCCGGCGACCTCGGCCAGGTGCGCCACGGGCTTGCCCGAAAAGGGGCAGAACTGGTTGATGGGCGTGCCTACCTCGACAGCTTTGGCCGGCAAGGGGCTAGGTCCGGGCCAGCGCGCTGTCGGCAGATCCAGGGCATAGGGCACTGGGTCGTAAGATCGCGTCAGGCCTAGTGCGCGCCAGCGACGAAAGGCCGGATCGTTCAATGTCGTGTCGACATAGGCCTTCACCGGGCCATCCACGGTTAACCCATACCCTGCGATCCGCGCGGCAACAGGGGCATAGAAGGCATCTGCGATGGAGTAACGGCCAAACAGCCATGGGCCCTCTTCGACGCGCCGGGCCTGGGCTTCTTTGAACAGCAGGGCGATCCGGTCCAGATCGCGTTGGACGGCGGGCGTAACAGCAAACTCTTGATATTGATGCAGCAATTGCATGGGGCAAGCACTGCGCAAGTCGACGAAACCGGCGTGCATTTCCGCCGCCATCCACCGCGCCATGGTTCTTGCTGATGGGGTGTTTGGCCACATGTTTGCATCCGGGTGACGCTCGGCCAGCATTTCGGCCATGGCAAGGGTCTCGCCAATGATATCGCCGTCGGGTGTGCGCATCGCAGGTACCAGACGCGCCGGAGAGAGCGCCGCCAGATCGCGGGCGAAATTGTCGCCATACAAATCCAGCAGATGTGTTTTTACCGGCAAACCGAATTGTTCGAACATGAGCCAGCCGCGCAGCGACCAGCTGGAAAAACTACGGTCTCCGATAAACAGGTCATAGGTCATTTGCAAATCCTCGCACCGGGGGTTCGCAAAGGGTATTACCGTAGGGGCATCACTGAAAATGATATTTCCTGCGAAGCCCCGTCACGGAACGTGATTGATCAGGCGCACCGTTTCCCCCTCCGGCGTCACGTCGATCTGCGTCACCGAAAGCGTCTCGATCTCATGGGCCAGCACCTCGGCCGGGCGTTTGTCGGACACGCGCGCGACCTGGGACAGGATCACCGCGAAATGAGCCACCACGATCAAGTCCCCGCCCTCGGCGGCCAGGGCCGATAAGGCGGCACTGACCCGCGCCTCCATGTCGTTCCAGCTTTCCCCGCCCGGGGCAGCGCACTCTCCTGGGTCGGTCCAGAAGGCACGCGAAAGGTCAGGGTGGCTCTTGTCTATCTCGACGAAGGGCTTCAGTTCCCATTCACCGAAATGGATCTCTCTCAGGCCGGGCGCATCAGGCAGACGCTGGCGCAGTGGCGATTGCAGGGCATCCGCTGTTGCACGCGTCCGCGTCAGGTCTGACGACACCAACCGCGCGCGCTCCGGTAAAAACGCGGACAAGGCGCTGATCCGCGCGCTATCGGACAAGTCCGCAGGCAGATCTGACCAGCCGACCAATGCCTTTGCATGTGTCGGCCCATGGCGCACCAGAAAGATGCGTGTCGGCGATTGCGTGGTCATGGCAGCGACCCTTTCAATACATTCGGCAGGCCCGCGATCACCTGAACGACGCAATCAGCCTGCTGTGCCAGGGCGATGTTCAATCGCCCCTGCGCTTCGCGAAATTGTCGCGACAACGCGTTCTCCGGTACGATGCCCTGTCCAACTTCGTTCGTGACGGTGACCACGGGGGCGGGGCAGGCTGCGATGGCGTCCAGCAAGGCGCCCTGGGCGCGTGACAGGTCGGACCCGGCAAACATGTGATTGCTGAGCCACATCGTGGCACAGTCGAACAGGATCGGGCGGCGATCTGGCGATGTCAGTTCCGGCGCCAGATCCAACGGGGCCTCGATCACCTGCCAGCCCGCACCACGCCGGGCAGCATGGCGCGCGACCTTGGTGCGCATTTCGTCATCCAACGCATGGGCTGTAGCGATATAGCGCCATTCCGACCCAAGGAAACATACGGTTTCCTCGGCAAATTCCGACTTGCCTGAGGCCGCGCCGCCCAGGATCAGCACCTTTGTGCCTGACATTTTTTTGCTCCCGGATGAAACCGAACACCTATGTCGCGCGTATAGCTCATGAGTGTTCCAAATCAAATGGCGCCGTCCGGGTCAGCCAAGAGCACAAGAAAAATGAGAGACAGGGGATAATAATGGCTTTCGCGGAACCTTCCACCAGCACATTTACCCGCACCGCAATGAAAGCGGAATTGCTTGACGCCGAAACAGAGCTGGCCCTTGCCTATGCCTGGCGCGACGAGCGGAATACGGACGCGCTTCATCGCCTTGTGACGGCCTACATGCGTCTGGCAATTTCCATGGCGGGCAAGTACCGCCGTTACGGCGCTCCGATGAACGACCTTATTCAGGAGGCCGGGCTGGGCCTGATGAAGGCCGCAGACAAGTTCGATCCGGACCGCGGCGTGCGGTTTTCCACATATGCTGTGTGGTGGATCAAGGCATCGATCCAGGACTATGTGATGCGCAACTGGTCGATGGTCCGCACCGGCTCCACCTCCTCCCAGAAGTCGCTGTTTTTCAACATGCGCCGCGTTCAGGCCCGTCTGGAGCGCGAGGCGCTTGGTCGTGGTGAGGAACTCGATGGCCACCAGCTGCGGCAGATGATCGCGACGGAGGTCGGCGTGCCCCTTCGCGATGTGGAGATGATGGAAGGGCGCCTGTCGGGATCGGATTATTCCCTGAACGCAACCCAGTCCAGCGATGACGAGGGGCGCGAATGGATCGAAACCCTCGAAGACGACAGCGCCGGCGCCGCCGAGACCGTGGCGGATGACCATGATCGCCTGGCCCTGCGCCACTGGCTGGTGGGTGCCATGTCGGCATTGAACGAGCGTGAACGCCTGATCGTGCGCGAACGCAAACTGCGCGATGACCCCCGCACATTGGAGAGCCTCGGAACCGAACTTGGCCTCTCTAAGGAACGCGTGCGCCAACTTGAGGCGGCCGCGTTTACCAAGATGCGCAAGACCTTGCAGGCCACCGGTGCCGAGGCCGAAGCGCTTCTTCACTGACCACCCGCCGCTGCTTGTGCCGCCGCGCCAGCCCCTCTAGTCTCGCCGCAACAACGGCGCGACAAGAAGGGTGGCGGCAATGCTTGCAGGCAAACGGATCTTGCTGATCATCAGTGGCGGAATAGCGGCGTTCAAGATGCCGCAGCTGATCCGTCTTCTCAGGGCACAAGGGGCGACGGTCTGCCCCGTGATGACGTCGTCGGCGCATGAATTTATCACCCCGCTGACAGTCTCGTCGCTTGCCGGTGAAAAGGTATATACAAATCTTTTCGACCTGACCGATGAAACCGAGATGGGACATATCCAACTGTCCCGTGTCGCGGATCTGGTGGTCGTGGCACCCGCGACCGCCAACCTGATCGGAAAGATGGCGCAGGGGCTCTGCGATGATCTTGCCTCGACCCTGCTGTTGGCGACGGACACCCAGGTGCTTGTCGCGCCGGCGATGAATGTTCGGATGTGGCTAAACCCTGCGACGCAACGCAATGCAGCACAGTTGCGCAAGGATGGGGTGCGTTTCGTGGGGCCGGTCGATGGCGACATGGCTTGCGGCGAATACGGCCCGGGTCGCATGGTCGAACCTGAACAGATCCTTGATGCCATCGCGGGTTTCTTCATCGATGGTCCCTTGGCGGGCAAGCACATCCTTGTCACGTCAGGACCGACGCATGAGCCGATCGACCCCGTGCGTTATATCGCAAACCGGTCCTCAGGGGCGCAGGGCACGTCCATTGCACGCGCTCTCGTGGCGCTCGGCGCGCATGTGACGTTTGTCACCGGTCCTGCCGATGTCGCGCCACCCGACGGTGTAACCCTGGTTCAGGTAGAGACGGCACAGCAGATGCTTCAGGCGGTGGAAACCGCCTTGCCCGCCGACGCAGCGATCTTTGCCGCAGCGGTCGCGGACTGGCGCGTGGCATCTGCCAGCGGATCGAAGATAAAGAAACGCAAGGGCACCCTCCCGACGCTAGAGTTTGCCGAAAACCCCGACATCCTTGCGCGCGTCGCGCAAATGCCGTCGGGGCGTCCCCGCCTGGTCGTTGGCTTTGCCGCAGAGACCGATGATGTCGTTGCCCATGCCACGGCAAAACGGCAGCGCAAGGGCTGCGATTGGATCGTGGCCAACGACGTCAGCCCCGCCACCGGCATAATGGGCGGCAGCGAAAACGCGGTGGTTCTGATTTCGGACGCCGGCGTCGAAGAATGGCCGCGCATGAGCAAGGCCGACGTCGCAATGCGTCTTGCCGACAAGATTGCCACGGCGCTGACTGTATAAAACCAAAGGGCCGGACACATGGAACAGATGCAACGCATCGCGATCGAAATCATGTGGGAGGAGGGGGCGGACCGCAGCCTTGGCCTGCCTGCTTACGAAAGTGCCGGGGCTGCCGGTGCGGATCTGCGTGCCAATTTGCCTGACCGGACTCAGATGACGCTTGCCAGCGGTGCGTGGGCGTTGATCCCGACTGGCCTGCGCATGGCTATCCCCGCCGGGTACGAGGTGCAGTTGAGGCCGCGTTCCGGCCTTGCGCTGAAATTCGGCATCACATTACCCAATGCGCCGGGTACCATCGACAGCGACTATCGCGGTCCCTTGGGGGTAATCCTGATGAATGCCGGCCCCCAGGCGTTCACCGTCAATCATGGCGATCGCATTGCGCAGATGCTCGTTGCTCCGGTGTTGCAGGCGCGTTTCCACGTGGTCGAAACGTTGGATGATACGCCGCGCGGTACCGGCGGCTTTGGCTCCACCGGGCGGGCGTGATGATCTGGGCCCTTTTGTTGGTCGGCGGGTTATGGTTCGCCGGGCGTCGTCTTGGCATCTCCGCGCGAACGTGCGCGTTTGTGCTGGCTGTGCTCTATATCGGGGTGCTTTTGGGGCAATTCGTGCTGCCGCGGGACAACGCGATGCGGGTCGCGCTCGGCGGCGGGCCGGCGCCTTGGCTGATGCTTGGGGGCGTGGTCGCGCTGATCCTGATCTATGGCAAGGGCATTGCGGCTCTGCGTGCCCGCGCCGATCCTGCGCAAGCGACGCAGAGTGCCGCAACGACTGTCCCCGCAGCCCTATTCTCGGAGACTGAGCTGAACCGGTATGCCCGTCACATCGTGTTGCGCGAATTGGGCGGGCCGGGGCAAAAGGCGCTGAAACAGGCACGGGTTCTGGTGATCGGGGCCGGGGGGCTTGGCTCGCCCGCGCTGCTGTACCTGGCGGCGGCAGGGGTCGGCACCATCGGGGTGATCGACGATGACCTGGTCGACAATTCCAATCTGCAACGGCAGGTGATCCACCGTGATGCCGATATAGATACGCCAAAGGTGCATTCGGCCGCGCGGGCGATGCGGGCGCAGAACCCCTTTGTCACCGTTCTTCCCTACCAGCGCCGTCTCAGCCCGGACATTGCCGCTGACCTGCTGGGTGATTTCGACGTGATCCTGGATGGCACCGACAATTTCGACACCCGGTATCTTGCCAACCGTATCGCCGTTGCCACCGGCAAGCCGCTGATCTCTGGCGCCTTGTCGCAGTGGGAAGGCCAGCTTTCGGTCTTTTCCCCGCGCCATGGCACCCCATGTTATGAATGTATCTTTCCCGTGGCGCCCGCGCCGGGGCTTGCGCCATCCTGTGCCGAAGCCGGGGTCTTGTCGCCGTTGCCCGGCGTTCTGGGCAGCATGATGGCAGTCGAGGCGGTCAAGCTGATCTCGGGTGCTGGTGCGCCGCTTCTGGGCGAGATGCTGATATATGATGCGCTCTGGGGGGAAACCCGCAAGATCGCCCTGAAACCGCGCCCGGACTGCCCTGTTTGCGGCGCCATCCACGAGGTGAGCGAATGACCAACCCCCTGCTGCGCGACTGGACAACGCCGTTCCAGATGGCCCCTTTCGACCAGATTTCAGATGATGACTTTGCCCCTGCGCTGGAGATTGCGCTGAAAGAACACAGCGCGGAAATCGTCGCGATCGCGGACAACGCAGCGGACCCCGACTTTGCCAATACCATCCTTGCATATGAGGCATCCGGTCAGGCTCTGGACAAGGTGCTGTCACCCTTCTACGCCCTTGCCGGGGCAGACAGCACCCCGGCGCGTGAGGCGCTACAGCGTGACTTTTCCCCAAAACTGTCGGCGCATTTTTCGGATATCCACGCCAACAAGGCGCTCTTTGGGCGCATTGCCGATCTGTGGTCGCGCCGCGACACTTTGGGCTTGGATGCGGACCAAGCCCGCATTCTCTACCTCGTGCATCGCGGTTTCGTACGGTCAGGGGCTGCGCTGGATGGGGCAGATGCAGCACGGATGAAGACGATCATGGGGCGCCTGGCCCAGCTCGGCACCCAGTTCACGCAGAACCTTCTGGCGGACGAACGCACGTGGTTCATGGAACTGGAGGAAGACCAGCTGGGTGGCTTGCCCGCCTTCCTGGTCAACGCGGCGCGGGCAGCGGGGCAGGAGCGCGGCAAGGGGCCGGTGATCACCTTGTCCCGTTCGCTGATCGTGCCCTTCCTGCAATTCTCGACCGACCGCGCCCTGCGGGAGCGGGCTTATGGCGCCTGGGTTGCGCGTGGCGAAATGGGCGGCGAGACCGACAATCGCGCCGCCGTGACTGAAATCCTGGCCCTGCGCGAAGAGCGTGCCAAGCTGCTAGGCTATGAAAACTTTGCCGCTTTCAAGCTGGAAACGGAAATGGCCGGAACCCCGGACAAGGTACGTGATCTGCTGATGCAGGTCTGGGCACCGGCCCGGGCCGCCGCGCTTGAAGATCAGGCAGCGATGCAGACCATGTTGGCCAACGACGGGCACAACGGCCCCTTCATGCCTTGGGACTGGCGCTACTACGCTGAGAAACGCCGCAAGGCCCTGCATGACATCGACGAAGCGGCATTGAAGCCTTACCTTCAACTGGACAGGATGATCGAGGCAGCGTTCGATTGCGCGCATCGTCTCTTCGGGCTGTCCTTCTCGCCTGTCGAGGTGTCGAATTATCACCCCGATTGCCGCGCGTGGGACGTGACGCGCGATGGCGAACACGTCGCCCTGTTCATCGGCGATTATTTCGCCCGGGGTTCCAAGCGGTCGGGCGCCTGGTGCTCGGCGATGCGCAGCCAGTCTCGGCTGCCAAAGGTGCAGGCACCTATCGTGATCAACGTCTGCAACTTTTCCAAGCCGACCGACGGCGAGGCTGCGCTGCTGTCCTACGACGATGCGCGCACGCTGTTTCACGAGTTTGGCCATGCCCTGCACCAGATGCTGTCCGACGTGACGTTCGAGCGGGTGTCCGGCACCTCCGTCAGCCGTGATTTCGTGGAGCTTCCAAGCCAACTCTACGAACACTGGCTGGAAGTTCCCGAGGTGCTGGAAACCTTCGCCACACATGTCGACACAGGCGCGCCTATGCCCAAGGAAATGCTGAACAAGGTTCTGGGCGCCGCCACCTTCGACATGGGGTTTCAAACCGTCGAATATGTCGCCTCGGCGCTGGTCGATCTTGAATTCCACGACGGCGCGGCCCCGGCCGATCCGATGGCCAGGCAGGCGCAGATCCTTGACGCGCTCGGGATGCCAGACGCGATCACCATGCGCCATGCGACGCCGCATTTCGCTCATGTGTTTTCCGGCGATGGCTACAGTTCTGGCTACTACAGCTACATGTGGTCGGAGGTCATGGACGCCGACGCCTTCGCCGCGTTCGAGGAAAAAGGCGATGCTTTCGATCCCGAAATCGCGCGCGCACTTGAGGAAAACATCCTGTCCAAAGGCGGTTCTGTCGAAGCGGACGAGCTTTACATGCGGTTTCGCGGGCGGATGCCGGGCGTAGATGCACTTCTCAAGGGCAGGGGCCTCGCTGCGGGCTGAGCCGTTCAGGCACGTGACTGCAAAGGGGCGCCCGGGTGGCGCCCTTTTTTACGCGTCTGACACGGTCAGTTTGCAACCTGCTCCCTCAGGATCGCGCCGGTCAGTGAGATCATGAGGTAGATCCCCGAAAGCACCAGAAATACCAGGATGGTGTTTTCGAACGAGTGCGGGTGGCTCGGATCCTGGGGGGCGATCGGTCGTACCGAGGTTGTCAGGTACCGAACCTGCCGATTGGCCTCCAGCTCGGTCTGCTTTTCATTCTGCAGGGCCGATTGCAGAAACATGTCGGCCGTACTCAGATCCGCCTGGGCCAACTGCACCTGCGCCGTCTTTGCGGCAAGCGAGCTGTCGTCGGCCTGGGTTTGGGTCATCTTGTCGTTCAGATCGGCCAGCAGCGCCTGTAACCGGTCGATATCGGCCTCGGCGCCGTTGACGCGTGCCAGGTTGGGGCGATTGTTGTCGCGCAAGGCAGACAGTTGCAGTTGCTTTTCCTGCAATTGCACTTCGTAGCCTGCTATCTGGCTGCGCAAGGTGGCGATGACTGCCTCCGGATCCACGATCGTGCCTTCTTGCAGCCGCACCAGCGTTTCCTGCGCCTCCCGCCTGTCCGACTTGGCCTTTTCCAGGCCCTCACGCGCGGAACGCACCGCATCCTCCCGCTTGCGTCGCGACAGATCGTCGACCCGCTCCTCGGCGTAGGCGATCAGATGGGTAGAGAATTCCGTTGCCAGATTGGGATCGGCGGCCTGTGCCTCCATCTTGATGACGCCTTCGGTCGGATCATAGCCGATTTTGACGTACTTCTTGTATGTGCGATAGGCGACTTCGTTCGAGGCATTCGGCGGCATGCGCTGAATGGGATCGATGGCGGGGTCGCTGAAATGGTCATTGAACCCGACATCGTCGTTCAGGCGCAGCATCGCGTCCTTGGATTGCAGGTAGGATTGCACCGCGATGGAATCCTGGTTCGTGGCGAACTGCGTGCCGGAAAACAGCCCGCCCAGACCGCCGCCGCTTGTCGCATCGGCTTGCAGAATCAGGAATTCGGATTTCACCGAATACATCGGCGTGGCCACGCGGAAATAATAGTACCCGGCCAGGATCGTCGGCAGAAAGACAAAAAAGGACAATCGCGTCAGCAGTTGCAGCAGCTTTCGGCGGCGGCGATGCGCAATGTCACGTTGAATGGTGAATATGTCGTGGTGGCGGCGCGACAAGGTGCTTTCGCGCGACGCGGGGTGCTGGTTTGGTACCCTGTCCGGCAGGGCATCATCCTGCGTTCGTCGTACCAGGGCGTTGCTGTCCTCGGCCCGGATCACCTCCAGCATCCTGCCGGTTTCGAACGGGTCGATCCCCAGACCGCGCAACTGGCGTACCGCGTCGAAATCCGACCGGGTCGTCAGCATGTGATTTTGCGCCAACCGGCGGGCGCTGCGCAATTGCTGACGTGTCAGGCCCTCGCGGCGGATGGATTTCAGTTCCGCTTCCAGTGCCGCGTTCCGTGCCTCGCGGGTGGCCGCGTCATCTTCGCTGATATCACCCTCATGCGCGCCGCCCATCTCCGTGTCGTGTTCCAGCAGATGGCGGCTCGCCTGATCGGGGTCGGCCGTCGCGGATGGGTCTGCGGCATCGTCCACGCTTTGCCGGCCCGCGTCCGGGGCGGCCCGATGTGCCTTCACGCGTCCGTCGTCGCGTCGGGGCGGAGGGTTATGCGCCTTGGGGTCCGTAGTCATACATCTGCTTCGCTTCTTCCAAGGTATCAAACATGAACAGGTTGCCATCGCGCAGCACCGCTGCCTCGCGCGCGAATTTCGCCAGCGTCCTGGCCTGATGCGATACGATCACGATCGTCGTCGTCTCCAGCCGTTCCCGAAGGATTTCCCCTGCCTTGCGATTGAACTCCATATCTGTGGAATTCGGCATCCCTTCGTCGATCAGGTACATGTCGAAATCCAGAGCCAGCATCAGCGCAAAGCTGAAACGCGCCCGCATCCCCGACGAATACGTCCCGAGGGGCTGCTCGAAATATTCGCCCAGGCCGCACAGCCAGCGACAGAACGCTTCGACATAATCCGGGTCCAGCCCATAAAGCCGCGCAATATATCGCGAATTTTCCATCGCGGTATGCTTGCTGATCACCCCGCCCATGAAACCCAGCGGAAACGAGATCCGGCAGGTTTTGCGCACGGTCCCCTCATCTGGCTTCTCCAGCCCCGCCATCATGTTGATAAGGGTGGTTTTGCCCGTGCCGTTGGGGGCGAGGATTCCCAGAGAGCGGCCCAACTCGACGCGAAAGGAGACACGGTCCAGGATCACCTTGCGATGGCTGCCCGTCCAGAACGATTTACTGACATTCTCGAATTCGAGCATGGGGGCGTTAAACTCGTATGACCAGTCTCCCAGGCGGAGTTGCGTTTCGATCCGTCCGCCGAATTGGACCGACTATGCCGGATTTCTTGTGTTCATGGCAATCTTGCCTGTCGAAAATGTAAGACCGCATGAAAAAGCCGGCAAAACGTCTGCCGGCTTTTAATTGAATTGTCGCGATTTTCGCGCCGCAGGGAATTGGCCTGCGACGCGATGCCGCCGTCGACATGTTCAGGCGACAACCTTTTGAACGCGGCATACCAGGCCCGCAACCAGGGCAATCCCGGCGGCGGCGAAACTGAACAGGGCACCCATCTTTGCCGCGTCCTGCACCGGGCCGGCATCAAAGGCGACCGAGGCGATGAACAGCGAAACGGTAAACCCGATGGCGGCGACACACCCGACCACCAACAGATCCGCTGTGCGCATTCCCCGGGGCAGACCCAGGCGCAACGCATGCGCGCCAAAGGCGCCGAACAGCAGCACGCCGATCGGTTTGCCCAGCAGCAGCCCGAACATCACCAGCCATGTCGGTTCGGAAATCGCGTTGAACTCTACCCCCGCATTCATCAGGCCGAAAAAGAACAGGACGATTTCGACAGGATGCTTCAGCACATGCTCGATATGGTTCAGGAGATCGGTCAGATATTGCTCTGCTTCGCTGAAAAAGCCAAAGGCCCGATCGGCGTGCGGGATCGTCGGCACAATCGGCAGCAGCCCAAGTGCGGGATGAATCCCGGCGCGCATGAAGCCATACCAGCTGATGCAGGCCGCGATTGCATAGGGCCAGAGGCCCAGCCTCTCTCGGACCCAGGATGAATTGGGCCGATCCTGATTGTTGCGATCCATCCGGCGGGGCAGGGCGTTGAACAGCACGAAAACCGCGCCCGCAGCCGCCAGCGACAGTAAAAGCCACTCCGGCGCCAGATCGCCTGACGGATAAAAGATGGCCAGGATGATCAGCCCGGCGGCGTCATCGGCAATCGCCAGCAGCAGCAAAAAGCGCACGGCAGGATGCCCCGCCCCGAAGACCATCCGCCCCACGAGGTAGGAAAACGCGATGTCGGTGGCCGTCGGAATGGCCCATCCGTTGGACACGGCATCATACGTGGTCGAGCCGAACACCATCGCCAACCCCAGGTACACCGTGACCGGGCCCAACATGCCGCCAAGCGTGGCGATCAGCGGCGTCGCGGCCTTCTTGCCGCGCAGCGACCCCTCTTTCAGGATCACGGCCTCCCAGACCTCCTTGGCGGCAATGGCAAAGAAGAACGCCATCAACATGTCGTTGATCAGGTAGTGGAGGGTCAGCACGCGATGACCGTCGTGCAGGGCGCCCACCGGGGCATCCTCCCAGATCACCAGGTGCACGAAATGATGATAGCCCTCCGCGTCCAAATTGGCCCAGATCAGGGCAACCAATGCCCCGATGATCAACAACAGAGAATAATTGGTAACGAAATTCCAGACCCGATACATGTGGCCTTCCCCCGTTTCATTTTTGGTTAATCGCGAGGTAAGGGAATTGCGGCGGCTGGGCAACGGGGTCTCATGGCGCCGCGCCTGCTTTACGATGAACGGTGGTTTGCGGCAGGCGGGCGGCGCGCCTGGATGCCGCTCAAAGCGGCAGCACGGTGCCTTGCGCCACGGTCGGAGCCCACAGCCCCCACAGGCCCCCTGCGATCATTGCGCCCAGGATGGCCAGGCCGAGGTAGGCCATAAAGACGCGAGGCTTGACCAGCGCCCAGACGGCAACGGCGGCGGGGATGCAGCTGACACCCCCCGCGATTATGAATGACATGGCCGCACCGGGCGCCATTCCCTGATCCAGCAAGGCGCCGACCAGCGGCACGGCGGCGTAGCCATTCAGATAGGCCGGGGCGCCGACCAGCGCGCCCAGCACGATGGGACCCGGCCCCGTACCCCCCAGAACGCCCGCAATCCATTCGGCCGGAACGTATTCCAGCATCACCGTTTCCAACACATAGGCCAGTACGAGCCACTTGGTCAGGAACAGCAGGTTTTCAAAGGCGGTCTCGCGAAAGGTGGCGCGACGGTCGGCGTCGGTCCAGACGCGCCAGACCGGTTTCCCCTGAAAGGGCTGTTTCACGCCGCAGCAGCCTCCGATAGCGGGCCGCTGGCGCAAGGGGTCGGCAAAGACGACGCTACCTTTCAGCGCCATCACCACAGCGCCCCCGAACAGGCCCAGCCCGATGGCCGCGATGGCCTTGCCGACGGCGAATTCCATCCCCAGTGTGCCGGCGGTAATCGTGAACATCGCCGGGTCCATCAACGGCGAGGCCAGCCAGAAGGCCATGACCGCGCTCAGCGGCGCGCCGACAGCCAGCAATGCGGCGATGAAGGGGATCACCTCGCACGAACAGAACGGTGACAGCCCGCCCAGCAGGGCCGCCATGACGATCATCCGCGCTTCGCGCCCCTCGAAGGCGCGTGCCAGAACAACCTCGGCTCCGCTGGCCTTGAGGTATCCGATTGCGCAGACCGCGAACACGATGAACGGCAAGGTACCCAGATAGGCTCGGCCCGCGAACACCACGCTATCGCCCAACTGCGCCGGGTCCAGCGCCGCGATCAGGCCCAGCACCAAAAGCACGGATACCCACGCGCCGTCGAGTTTGGCGCGCAGGCGGCGATATTCGATCAGCATCATTTCAGTCATTCGGGGTTTCCTCGTCATGAGCACAGCCGACATCGGCGCAACAATTGGCCAGCAGGAAATCCGCCAGCGCCTTCAGATCCTCATAGGCGACCGCGGCACAGATCACGCTGCGCCCGACCTTGGCCTGCCGCACCAGTCCGGCCTGCGCCAGGATCTTCACGTGATGCGTCAGGGTCGATCCGGTGATGCCGACCCGGGCGCCCAACTCACCGATGCTCAGCCCCTGCGGCCCGGCACGCACCAGCGTGCGCAGCACTTGAAGCCGTTGTTCCGATCCGAGCGCGGCAAAGCTCGATGCGGCAAGGACGAGGGTGAGGTCAGGCGATGACAATGCTTTCATGATTCTAGAAATATAGAAATGAAGGCGACCTGGCAAGATATTTCGATAATTGTCGAAATGTTGGCGCGCCAGGTGCGCTTTCCATTTGACGCCACCCTGCGCGCCCCCACATTGCAACGCATGACCGACCCGTTCAGCGATATCCGCACCTGCCGCCTCTGTGCCGCGCGCTTTGCCGCCACCCGCACACGTCATGCGCCTGCGCCGGTGGTCTGGCTGGATCCGGCCGCGCGCATCCTGATCGCGGGGCAGGCGCCGGGGATCAGGGCACACGAACGCCAGCGCCCCTTCGATGATCGCTCCGGCGACCGTCTGCGCGACTGGATGGGCGTGACCCGGGATGAGTTCTACGATCTGCGCCAGATGGCATTCCTGCCCTCGGCTTTCTGCTTTCCGGGGTACGACGCAAAGGGATCGGACCTGCCGCCGCCCCGGATCTGCGCCCAGACGTGGCATGGCGATGTCATGGAAAAGCTGCCCAACCTGCGCCTGCGGCTGCTGATCGGCGTCTATGCGCAGGCCATCCACCTCGGGACTCGCGCGCCCCTGACACGGACCGTGGCAGAATGGCGCGAACATCTTCCCGGCACGATCCCCTTGCCTCATCCGTCCTGGCGCAATACGGCATGGCTGCGCCGCAATCCGTGGTTCGAAACCGATCTCCTTCCGGTGCTGCGCGCCGAAGTCCGAAAGGCAATGACATGTCCGACCTGACCCAAGACGCACCCGAAGTCACCGCGCTCGACGCGGCCCATGCCGCGATGGAGGCCGCGCCCGATGACGACAACGTCCGCCTGCGGTTCTACGAACGCCTTGCGGACAGCGAGCTTTTCCTGCTGCTCAGCGCCGAGGCCGATGGCGGCAATGCCAGCCCCGAGATTTTCCCGGTCGAGGACGTGCAGTTCGTTCTGCTGTTCGACCGCGAGGAAAGGCTGTCATCCTTTACCGGCCGCCCGTCGCCCTATGCGGCGCTGTCCGGGCGCACCATCGTCGAACAGCTTGCCGGGCAGGGGGTCGGCCTTGCCGTCAACCTCGAAACCCCCTCTGCCATCCTGATCCCCCCCGAGGCCGTGGACTGGCTGCGAGACACCGTCGCCCACGCCCCGGACGAGGTCGAGGCACAGATCGCGGCCTTTCACCCCCCGCATGGGCTGCCGGAATACCTGATTGCCGCGATCGACGCGAAACTCGCGACCGCCAGGGGCCTTGCCGATTGTGCCTTTCTCGCAGGCACCGAAGACGAACAGGGCCGCCGCAGCCACATGCTCGCCTTCATCGATGCCGTGCCCGGCGCCGAACCGTCGCTGGCCAGGGCAGCCTCCGAAGCGCTGACATTTTCCGGGGTAGAGGCCGGGCAGATGGACGTCGGGTTCTTTGCCGCGACCGACAGCCACGCGGCATCCCTCGCACGGGTCGGTCTGCGCTTTGACCTGCCCGAGGCCGAGACCGCGCAGGAGATAACCCATGTCGCGCCGGGCTCGGACCCGAACAAACCGCCGATCCTGCGCTAAGGCAACGCACCCCTCGGCGGGGCTGGGGCGTCCGCCCTTGACGCGCCGATCCTCCGAAGCCACCTTCCGCCCGACACAAAACAATAAAAGCAGGATGTCAGCTTGAGCAGATCCGCCCCCCCCTTCGCCCCGTTCGAATGGATGATCGCCTGGCGCTACCTGCGCGCCCGCCGTGCCGAAGGCGGGGTTTCGGTGATGACCTGGATCTCACTGATCGGCATCGCCCTCGCGGTCTTTGCCCTGATCGCGACGCTGTCGGTGCGCGCCGGTTTTCGCGCCGAATTCGTTGACACAATCCTTGGGGCCAATGCCCACGTCACGGTCTATTCCGCCGGGCAAGCCACCGAAACCGGCCAGCTGGATCGCACCATCCCCGATTACACCGAGATGGCCACGCGCATCGCCGCCGTCCCCGGTGTCAGCCGGGCCGCTCCCCTGATCAAGGGGCAGGTGATGGCAACAATGAACGGCCGCAACGCGGGGGTCGAGATTTTCGGCATCGCGGCCGCCGACCTCGACAGCATCCCGCGCATCGCCCGCCCCGAGGAGTCGATGGGCAACATCGCGGACTTCGGCTCAGGTGTCGCCATCGGTTCGGGCGTGGCGCGTGAACTGGGCCTCGTGCCGGGCGACCGGATCAAGCTGATTTCGCCGGATGGCGTGAAGACCGCCTTTGGCACCTCTCCCCGCGTCGGCACCTACGATGTCACCTATATCTTTACCGCTGGGCGCTATGACATCGACCGCACGCGGGTTTACATGCCCTTCGCCGAGGCGCAGTCCTACTTCAACCGCGAAGGCGCTGCGGACGAGATCGAGGTGATGCTCGACGATCCCGAAACAGTCGATGAACACGTCCCCGACATCCTGCGTGCCGCCGGGGACAACGCGATGGCCTGGACCTGGCGCGATGCCTCGGGCAGCTTCCTGCGTGCCCTGACGGTCGAGGACAACGTGATGTTCATCATCATGTCGATCCTCGTGCTGATCGCGGCGATGAACATCGTCTCGGGGCTGATCATGCTGGTCAAGAACAAGGGGCGCGACATCGGCATCCTGCGCACCATGGGCCTGACCGAAGGGTCTATCCTGCGCGTCTTCTTCATCTGCGGCGCCTTCACCGGCATCATCGGCACAGTGGTCGGGCTGGTGCTGGGCGTGGTTTTCACCCTCTATATCGACCCGATCTTCGCCATGGTGAACTATGTCGCCGGCGGCGGTGTCTGGGATCCGTCCGTGCGCGGCCTCTACGCGTTGCCGGCCAAGCTGCAATGGCATGATGTCCTCTCGGCGGTGTCGCTTTCGCTGATCCTGTCCTTTGGGGTCACCATCTTTCCGGCCCGCCGCGCGGCCCGGATGAACCCGGTCGAGGCGCTGCGCTATGAATGATGTTGAAATGACGCCCGCCCCGGTGCTGGAACTGCGCGGCCTGTGCAAGGGCTACAACCCCGGTCAACCGAACGAGATAACGGTGCTGCATGATGCCACCCTGACGGTGCAGCGGGGCGAGGTCGTCGCCCTTGTCGCGCCTTCGGGTGCGGGCAAGTCGACACTGCTGCATATCGCGGGCCTGCTGGACCAGCCCGACACCGGCACGGTACGCATCGCAGGCGAGGACATGTCGGACCTGTCCGACCGCCGCCGCACCGCCGTGCGGCGCGACAAGGTCGGCTTCATCTACCAGTTCCACCACCTGCTGCCCGAATTCACCGCGGCCGAAAACATCATTCTGCCGCAACTGGCTGCGGGTGCCCCGCGCAAACAGGCGCAGGACCGTGCCGAGGACCTGTTGGCCCGTGTGGGGTTGTCGGCCCGCGCCGGTCATCGCCCCGCCGCGATGTCGGGGGGGGAACAGCAGCGCGTCGCCTTCTGCCGCGCGCTGGCCAATGGGCCCGCCCTGCTGCTGGCGGATGAACCGACCGGCAACCTCGACCCGACGACCTCGGACACGGTGTTCGATGCGCTGATGGGGCTGGTGCGCGACACGGGCCTGTCGGCCCTGATCGCGACGCATAACCTTGCCCTCGCCGCGCGGATGGACCGGACCCTGCGTCTGGACACCGGCACCCTCAGCGAAGGCTGAGATCGAAAAAGGGGGCCGCGCGGCCCCCTCTTGCTCTGTTCAGACGTCCAGCTCGACGGCGAACTTGGCGTTTTCCTGGATGTACTGGAACCGCAGCTCGGGTTTCTTGCCCATCAGCCGCTCAACCAGATCACCGGTCTCGCCCGGTTCGTCCTCGTCGATGGTGACGCGGATCAGCTTGCGCGAATTCGGGTCCATCGTGGTTTCCTTCAGGTCCTTGGCGTCCATTTCACCAAGACCCTTGAAGCGTGACACGTCGATCTTGCCACGCCCGCCCAGCCCCTTTTCCAGCCACATGTCGCGCTCGGCCTCGTCCTGAACATAGACGCGGTTGGCGCCCTGCGTCAGACGGAACAGCGGCGGACAGGCCAGGTACAGATGGCCATTGTCGATCATCGGCCGCATCTGGGTGAAAAAGAACGTCATCAGCAGCGAGGCGATATGCGCGCCGTCGACATCCGCGTCGGTCATGATGATGATCTTGTCATAGCGCAGATCGTCGACCCGGAACTTGCTGCCCAGGTTGACGCCGAGCGCCTGGCACATGTCCGCAATTTCCTGGTTGGCACCGATCTTGCCGCTGGCTGCGCCAAGGACGTTCAGGATCTTGCCACGCAGCGGCAGCAGCGCCTGTGTCTTGCGGTTGCGCGCCATCTTGGCCGACCCACCTGCCGAATCACCCTCGACCAGGAACAGCTCCGTGCCCTCTCGGTTGGTGTTGGAACAATCCGCCAGCTTGCCGGGCAGACGCAGCCGTTTCGTCGCCGTCTTGCGCGAGGTTTCCTTTTCCATCTTGCGCCGCAGACGCTCGTCCGCCCGCAGGATCAGGAAATCGAGGATCGCGCCCGCCGATTTTGTATCCGCCGCCAGCCAGTTGTCAAAGTGGTCGCGCACCGCGTTTTCCACCAGACGCCCGGCCTCGACCGTGGCCAGCCGGTCCTTGGTCTGGCCGACGAATTCCGGCTCGCGGATAAAGCACGACACAAGGGCCGAACCGCCGACAACCAGATCCTCGCGGGTGATCTGGCTGGCCTTCTTGTTGTTCACCAGCTCGCCGTAGGCACGAATGCCCTTCAGCACGGCCGTCCAGAAACCCTGCTCGTGCGTGCCGCCCTCGGGCGTTGGAACCGTGTTGCAATAGGACTGGATGAAACCGTCGCGGGCCGGCGTCCAGTTGATCGCCCACTCCACACGCCCCGGCACGCCAAAGCGTTCCTTGAAATCGACACGCCCCGCAAAGGGCCGCTCGGCGTAGGTCGTGATGCCCGACATTGTTTCGCTCAGATAGTCCGCCAGACCGCCGGGAAAGTGAAACACGGCCTCAAGCGGCGTCTCGCCATCGTCAATCGCGGTCTTCCAGCGGATCTCGACACCCGAAAACAGGTAGGCCTTGGACCGGATGGACTTGAACAGGCGCGCCGGCTTGAACTTGTGGCTGCCAAAGATCTCCGCGTCGGGATGAAAGGTCGTCGTGGTGCCGCGCCGGTTCGGTGCCGCGCCCATGTCCTCCAGCGGCCCCTGTGGAATGCCGCGCGCGAATCGCTGTTGCACCAGTTTGCGATCCCGGGCCACCTGCACGACCATATGATCGGACAGCGCATTGACCACCGAGGCGCCGACGCCGTGCAGACCGCCCGAGGTCTCATAGGCCTTGCCGCCGAACTTGCCGCCCGCGTGCAGGGTACACAGGATCACCTCCAGCGCCGATTTGCCGGGAAACTTCGGGTGCGGGTCGAACGGCATCCCCCGCCCGTTGTCGCGGATGGTGATTGCGCCGTCGGCGTGCAGCTCGACCTCGATGCGATTGGCATGGCCCGCAACGGCCTCGTCCATCGAGTTGTCCAGAACCTCGGCGACAAGGTGGTGCAGGGCGCGTTCATCCGTGCCCCCGATGTACATGCCGGGGCGTTTGCGAACAGGCTCCAGCCCTTCCAGAACCTCGATCGAGGAGGCGTCGTAGGTTTCCGGGGCCGCGCCGTTCAAAAGATCGTCTGCCATGTGCTGCTCTCGGTGCTTATTGTTGGCGGCCATTATGGCAGCGCGCCCCGCCGGGGGAAAGGGCTGTGGCGCAAGCCGCTGTCATTCGCGACACGCGCGGCACGGGGCGCGGGCAATGCTGCGCCGGAACGGACGGGCAGGGGTGCCGTCGGTCGGTGCCGCGCGCGTCCAGTGCCTGACAGGCCCGGGCCTCGACACCCCCTGCAAGGCCCCCCGTCCACGGCCAGACGACACGGCCATATGACACGGCCATGTGACATGGGCATGTGAACGGGCACGCGACCGGCCACGGCCTGTCATCACGGGCCTGTCATCACGGGCCTGTCATGTTGCCGAACAGGCTCAGTCGTGGTCGCGCAAGGCCCCGCGCACCAGTTTCATCGCTGGCCAGAACAACGCGAAGGCGCCCATCACGGCATCGTCGAAATCCCGCTCGGGGTGGGGCAGGTCGGCCCAGATCGTCAGCCCCTTGTGGCGCAGCAGCGGACCGCGCGGATGCGTCTCGGAATAGGGGGCAGGCACGCGTTTCAGGCTCGGTGCGCGCAGGTTGCACCCCTGGGCCATCAGCGCCCCGACCGCGTCATCGATGCGGTCCCCACGCTTGCCCGCCAGCGCCGCGCGCCAACGCTCCAGCGCCGCGCCCTCGAACTTCATGTAGCCCGCACCGACCCGGATGCGGTCCAGCTCGATACGCAGGAACCAGCCCAGCGGCTGCGCATCCTCGTCCGGCGCGCTCCACATCATGTGCAGATGCGGCTTGTAGGGCGGTTCTCCCCTGGCGAACTTCTCGTCCCGCTCAAGGCCGAACAGGGTGGTTGAGCATGTGCCGCCGGTCAGGTCCGCGATCCTGGGGCGCAAGGCCTCCAGCAGCTGCGTCGCAGGCGTCTTCAGGCGAGCTGTGAACTCGGCCTCGTTGGCCTCGAACCATTCGGTCGCGTTGTTGTCATCCAGACGGCGGCAGAAATCCTGCGCGTCCGGCACCAATGTGTCGAATGCCTCACTCATCATGCGTTCCTTTCGAAGCTGTGGTGGGTCGAAGCTGCGGTGGGCAAATCGCCTCGTCTTCCTCCCTTTACGGCAAAACGCGGGAATGCCCAGTGCCGTCTGCTCCGGCCGGTCTATCCAACGGTGCCGCCCCCCAACACTCGACATGGCACCCGCACGCTTTACGAAAAAACGCGCACCCCCCACGCCGGTTCCGATCAGAGGAGAGCACTTTTGCACAATTTCATCTTCCGCCTGTGCGCGGCGCACCCTCTTGCCCAGTGAGCCGACCCATCGTAAGGCCTGCGCATGATCCCTGCCATGACATACCGCCAACATATCCGCGCCATCCTGGTGCTGGGCCTGCCGCTGGCCGGCAGCCAGCTGGCACAGGTGTCGCTGTCGCTTGTCGACGCCATGATGCTGGGCTGGTACGACACCACCGCGCTGGCAGGCGAGGTGCTGGGTGGGTCACTGTTCCTGATCCTCTTCCTTGCCGGTACCGGCTTTGCCTCGGCGGTGGCACCTCTCGTCGCCGCCGCCGAAGGGCGTGGCGACATGACCCGCGCACGGCGTGTGACGCGCATGGCGCTGTGGCTTTCGATGCTGGCGGGGCTGGTCTGCCTGCCGATCCTGCTGAGCGCCGAAAGCCTGTTCCTGGCCCTTGGGCAGAAACCCGAAGTGGCCGAACAGGCCGGCATCTACCTCGACACGCTGGCCTACGGCATCTTTCCGGCGCATGCGGCCATGGTCCTGAAAAGCCACCTTGCCGCGATGGAGCGTACGCGCGTCGTGCTTATCGCGATGCTGGTCGCCGTCGTGGTCAACGCGGCGGGCAATTACGCGCTGATCTTCGGTCAGTGGGGCGCACCCGAGCTCGGCATCCTCGGGGCGGCCATCGCCTCGCTCGTCATGCACTTCGCCACGGTGGTCTTCCTGGTGGCCTACGTGCAGCGGTCGATCCCCGAACACGCGCTCTTCGTGCGCCTCTGGCGGCCCGACTGGGACGTGATGGGCGATGTCTTCCGCCTTGGCTGGCCCATCGGCCTGACGCTGGTGGCCGAAGTTGGCCTGTTCGGGGCCTCTTCGATCATGATGGGGTGGGTGTCTGAAACGGCATTGGTGGCGCATGGCATCGCGCTCCAGATCACCTCCGTGACCTTCATGATCCACCTCGGCCTCAGCCAGGCTGCAACCGTGCGGGCCGGTCGCGCCCATGGGCGTGGCACGATTTCGGACCTCAAGCGCGGGGCGCGCATGGCGCTCTTGCTGTCGGGTATTGCCGTGGTCGCGACGATCATTGCCTTCGTCACCATTCCGGGCTGGCTGATGGGGCTGTTTCTCGATCCCGACGCGACTGCGCGGGACGAGATCATTCGCGTCGGCACGCTGTTGTTGCTGGCCTCGGCGGTGTTTCAACTGGCCGATGCCTTTCAGGTCATGGCGCTCGGCCTGCTGCGCGGATTGCAGGATACGCAGCGTCCGATGATCTTTGCGGCCGTCAGTTACTGGGTGGTCGGCGTGCCGACGTCCTATGCCCTCGGCTTTACGCTGGGGATGGGGGGCGTCGGGGTCTGGCTGGGGCTGGCGACCGGCCTGGCCCTGGCGGCGGTGCTGATGATGGCGCGGCTATGGAACACCATGATCCCCGCTGTCCAGGCCGAGGTTTCGGCCCGACTCGGGATCAAGGCCGGCACGGCGCGCCCCGCGCCCCGCGCCTAGCGCCCGCTTCGGCGCCCGGAACCTGCTTGGGCGCCCTAGAACCCGGCCCGGCACAAACGCCCAGGCCGCAGCGCCGCCACCGCGATGGCCGCCACCGCGATGGCCGCCACCGCTATCTGCCGGCGGGGGGCAGCCGGTCGGCCTGCTTGCGCACCAGCACGCCGCGCAGGTCGTGCATCGCCAGCAACAGCTGATCGGTCACCGCCTCCAGCTGCGCCTGCGTCGCCTTTGATTGCGCCCATTGCGCCGTCAGGCTCAGATGATCGACGGTGCGAAAGATGTCATCGACCTCGCGCGCGGCAAGGGTCGCCTGCCGCTGCGCTGTCCAGTCGCGGATCGCGGCCATGTCCTGCGGGTCAAGCACACGGTCGCCGTGGGCCCTGATCTCGCCGTTGCGGATATTCACCGCCGCAATCTGGTCCATCTCGATCCGCCGGGCACGGTCCTGCGGATCGAGTCGAAAGACAAAGGCCCCATTCTCGCGCACGCGAAAGAAATACTGCGGCAGATCGGCTGACATTGCTGGCTCCCCGAACGAACTGTCCGGGGCGCTTTTACGCCAGATGTGCGCAGAAATCCTGAATCCGCCCGCAGGCTTCCTTCAGCGCGGCGTCCGACGTCGCATAGGAGATGCGAAAGTTCGGGCTGAGGCCAAAGGCCGCCCCGAACACCACCGCAACGCCGGTTTCCTCCAGCAGCGCCGTGGCAAAGGCTTCGTCATCCGCGATCACGGTGCCCGCCTTGCTGGTCTTGCCGATCAGCCCCTTGATCGAGGGGTAGACATAGAATGCGCCCTCCGGCACCGGGCAGGTGACGCCCTCGATCTCGTTCAGCATCCCGCAGACCAGATCGCGACGACGCACGAACATCTCGTTGTTGGGCGCGATGAAATCCTGCGGCCCGTTCAGCGCCTCGACCGCCGCCCACTGGCTGATCGAACAGGGGTTCGACGTGCTCTGGCTCTGGATCTTGCGCATGGCCCCGATCAGCGCCTCCGGGCCTGCGGCATAACCGATCCGCCAGCCGGTCATTGCATAGGCCTTGGACACGCCATTTACCGTCAGCGTGCGGTCATACAGCGCGGGCTCCACCTCGGCCGGGGTGCAGAACCTGAAATCGCCGTACGAAAGGTGCTCGTACATGTCGTCGCTCATCACCCAGACATGGGGATGGCGCAGCAGCACGTCGGTCAGGGCCTTCAGCTCGTCCCAGGCATAGCCCGCGCCCGTCGGGTTCGACGGAGAGTTGAAGATCAGCCATTTCGTCTTCGGCGTGATCGCGGCCTCCAGCGCCTGCGGGGTGATCTTGAAATCATCCTCCAGCGTCGCCTCTACCGTCACCGGCACGCCCCCCGCCAGCAGCACCATGTCGGGATAGCTGACCCAGTAGGGCGCCGGAATCACCACCTCGTCACCGGGGTTCAGCGTCGCCATCAGCGCATTGTAGAGCACCTGCTTGCCGCCCGTCCCGACGCTGACCTGCGCCGGTGTATAGTCCAGCTTGTTGTCGCGCTTGAACTTGGCGCAGATCGCCGCCTTCAGCTCGGCAATGCCATCGACGCCGGTATACCGCGTCTTGCCCGCGTTGATCGCGGCGATCCCGGCGGCGCGGATATTCTCGGGCGTGTCGAAATCCGGCTCTCCCGCGCTCAGCCCGATGACATCCTGACCGGCGGCCTTCAGATCGGCGGCCTTGTTGGTCATGGCGATGGTGGGCGAGGGTTTCACGCGGGACAGCGTGTCGGACAGAAAGGCCATGGGCCGCACTCCGGTTTGTAATTGGGGTCGACCCGTCTTAGGCTGGGCATCACAGCCGTTCAAGGCAGATCGGCCTGCAGGAGAGGAAGACGCATGACGGATGATTGGTACAGTGCCGAAAACGCTACCTTCGGTGATCGGATCGAGGCCGCGCGCTCGGTCGCGGGCATGACGCAGGGCCAGCTCGCCAAACGCCTCGGCATCAAGCTGGGGACGCTGCGCAGCTGGGAAGAAGACCTGTCCGAACCCCGCGCCAACAAGTTGCAGATGCTGGCCGGGCTGCTGAACGTGTCCTTCACGTGGCTGCTGACCGGCGAAGGCGATGGCGTCGCCCCCCCGGACGAAGCAGAGGCACCGACCCCCGATCCCGGTGTGCTTGAGGCGTTGCAGGAAATGCGCGCGCTGCGGACCCAGATGACTGGCATGGCAGATCGTCTGGCGCTATTGGAAAAGCGCATCAGAAAATCGCTCAAGGAACCTGCCGCATGACCGAACCCGTCCCCGTTGGCGAAGCCCGCGAAACCCGGCTGAAACGTCTGCACATGCGCTCCATGCGGCGTGGCATCAAGGAAATGGACATCATCCTGTCGCGGTTTTCCCAAAGCCTGCCACAGCTCAGCGACAGCGATCTCGATGCCTATGACCAGGTGCTGGCCCAGAACGACCAGGATCTCTACCAATGGGTCTCGGGTCAGGAACAGCCGCCCGCGTCGCTCGCCCCGATGATCAGCCGGATCGCCGGGTACAACTGACCTCGCGGGGCGGAAAATGATGCGGGGCGTTTGCCGCGAAACGCCGACAGGCCCCCGCCGGGCCCCCGCCGGGCGTTGCCATCGCCGTTCCCGCTGGCCTCTTTCGCCCCGATCATCCGGGCGCGATCTTCAGATCCCGTGCCGCGTCTCTAATGGTACGTGTTGTGCCTCGGCTGCCGGGGACGCGCTGGCGTCGGGCTGCATGGCTAGGTTTTGTTAACCACAGAACGGTCTATCCATTTGGAATTAACATAATTTTCGGGAATTTCATCCAGTTTCCGTCCGACATGAATTGACGGAGAACTTGGATGAGCATTCAGAACGCGATCGGGCCGCGCACCGCTCCACAGGGGTTCATGACGGGCTACCTGGACACCCTCGCGCTGGTAGAGCGTCTGCATCGCCTTTTGCTGGACGTGATCAAGGATGAATTCGAACGCGTCGGCGTTCTGGAAATCAACGCGGTGCAGGCTCTGCTGCTGTTCAACATCGGCGAGAACGAGGTGACGGCGGGCGAACTCAAATCGCGCGGTTACTATCAAGGCAGCAATGTCAGCTACAACCTCAAGAAACTGGTCGAAATGGGCTACATGCACCATGAGCGGTGCGAGATCGACCGCCGTTCGGTGCGCGTCCGCCTGACCAAAAAGGGCCGCGACATCCGCGACGTGGTAGACGAGCTTTTCGTGCGCCACGCAGACGGGCTGGAACATCGGAAAGTCATCGACCTCGACGGGCTGGAAGGGATCAACACCTCCTTCCGCCGTATCGAACGGTTCTGGACCGACCAGATCCGCTATATCTACTGACGCCTGCCGCCACGGATCACAGGGCGTCCCGGCGGCGCCCCGTGGCGCCGTCGGTCCGCCCCTGCTCGCGTGACCTGCGCACGCCCTGCTGCACATCCACCCGGGCACACCGGGGCCGCGCCACCGTCACGGGGATTGCCCCCACCTTTACTGCAAACCTGTTTCTCGCCGATCGCTATCTTGCGACGACCAGACGCGACGGTCTCTGTTCCTGGCCCCGCACCGGTCCGGCCCAACCCTGTCGTGGCTGCCCCGCAGGCCCCGTCCGTGCATCGCGCCACGCATCCGGTCCCGGGCCGCTCTGGGCAAGCGACGGCACCTCCAGCTCCTTCAACAGCTTGCGCACCATCGCCGCTTCAAAGTCCCGAAATCCGAGCGCCGCTTCGGCAAAGGCATCCGGCCCCCGCAACACGTAGGCCCGGTAATAGGCCATCAGTTGCGCGATGCCGCCCGATGCGTCATTCGCCTCGCCGATGACCAGCCCGTTTACCGTCAGGGCCCCCATGTCGATCTCTCTCGGATGCGGCCCGGCGTTGTGCATCCCGTCGCCCGAGACATCCAGCACCCGCCGCCAGCATCCGTCCTGCCGGGCCAGCGCACCTGCGCCAAATCGCATTGCCGCGCCGATGGCGGTGGATGGCTCCATGTGCACCCGCCCGACTGCGCGCAACCGTTGCCGTACCGTCTCCAGTGCCGCCGCGTCGCCGATCACCGTCCAGGGCGACAGCACCCGCTGGTCCTGCGGTCCGCTCCATTCATAGACCATCAGGCGCACCGGCGTTTCGGGCATCTGCAGCAGTGCCTCGCGTACCTGCGGGTTGGCCAGCGCCGCCGCCAGACCGTCCAGTTGCAGGCGGTATTCCGTATCATCGACCGACCCCGACACATCCAGCCCAAGGGCCAGCGCCTGACGGCAGGTTTCGGCGCGGGCGCCCCCGGCCGTCAGCGCCGCCAGCATCAGCGCGACCGCTATCACCCGCAACATGTCGTCGTCCCGTCCGCGCGCTCACCCACCTGCAAATCATTGAGCTCGCGAAACAGTTTCAGCGTCATCGCGCGGCGGAAATCCTCGAACCCCTCTGCGGTCACCATAAAGGCACCCGGTCCGTGCAGGATCTCCTCGCGGTAAAACCGCTGCACGCCCTCGTCCGGCCCCAGGATCGCCAGGCCGTTCACCACCACCCCGTCGAACGGGAAATGCTTGTAGGCCAGCGCCGGGGCAAACCCCTCGTTGTTGATGCCGTCGCCGGATACGTCGATCACCTGGCGGTCGCAGGCCGGTGCCTCGCGCAGCATACCCGCCCCGAACCCCAGGCCATAGCCCGCCGCAGTGGGAAAGCCGCTATAGCTGCGCCGCGCCCGCGCAATCACCCCGATGGCCTGTTCCAGCGCCGCGCGGTCCCGCAGCATCACCCAGGGCAGAACCACCACCTGCTGCTGCCGCCCGCTCCATTCAAAGACCGACAGCGCCACCGCACCTTGCCCCTGCAGGATCGCGCGCTGGATGTCCGGCGCGCGCAGCGCCGCCACCAACCCGTCGCGCTGCAACGCATATTCCGCCGCATCCACCGATGCCGACACGTCCAGCGCCAGCACCAGCGCCAGACGACAGTGCCCCTCGGCCTGAACCCGTTGCACGAACGGCTTTGCAAAGTCCGGGCGGGACTTTGCAAAACCCTCCTCAGCCGCGGCACCCGAACCGGCCAGGGCAACACACCAGACCGCACCCGCCGCACGTCGCGCCCATGACCCCCACCCTGCGGGCAGGGGCCACGTTCCGGGGAAATTCCCTACCAATGTCCCGTGTTCGCCATGCTCAGCCAAGGCTCCGCAGGTTCCAGCGATCCTCCCTCCTGCAACAGCTCGACCGAGATATTGTCGGGCGAGCGCACAAAGGCCATGTGACCGTCGCGCGGCGGCCGGTTGATCGTCACACCCGCATCCATCAGCGTCTGGCACATCTCGTAGATATTGCCGACGCTATAGGCCAGGTGCCCGAAATGACGGCTGTCGCTGGGCAGATCGTCGTCCCCGTCCCAGTTGTAGGTCAGCTCCACAGGGCAGTCTTCCTGCCCCTCCGGCGCCATGAAGATCAGGCTGAACCGCCCACCTTCGTTATCGATCCGCCGGGTTTCCTTCAGCCCCAGCAGCTCGAAGAATGCCATGGTCTTTTCCAGGTCCTTGACCCGCACCATCGTGTGCAAATAGCGCACTTTCATCGTGAAACTCCTTGTCATGTCCCCGCGCCGCGCCCTGAGAAGGCTGCGGCGGGGGCCCGTCCTGCATGTTCCGGGGCCACCCTCCCGGGGGCACCGCTCCGCCCTGAACGTAGCAGCCCCACGCCGCTTGTCGACGCAAAATCCCCTCGTGTGCGTCTCCTGCGGCACCGGACGCGAATTCGCCCCGTCGCCGCTCATGTAGAGGTTTTGCACGCCCCCCTTACAAGATAGAGTGGATCTGCACTGAAGATGACAAAAGGATTCGCCCATGCCGCTCTCCCCCGACCAGCAGGCCGAAATCGACGCGCAACGCAGCGCCCCCGCGCAGACCCTGCGCGCCACCGTTCCGGGGATGGAGGCGCATCTCTACACGGCGCATCCCGTGCTCGATCATGGCTTCGTGCGGGTGATCGACTACATGGGCGACGATTCCGCGATCTGCCAGGCCGCCCGCGTCTCCTACGGTCGTGGCACCAAATCGGTGCAGAACGACGAAGGGTTGATCCGCTACCTGATGCGCCACTGGCATTCGACCCCGTTCGAGATGTGCGAGATCAAGCTGCACGTCAAGCTGCCGGTCTTCGTCGCGCGCCAGTGGATTCGCCACCGCACCGCCAACGTCAATGAATACTCGGCGCGCTATTCGATTCTCGACCGCGAATTCTACATCCCCGCACCCGATGCGCTGAACGCCCAGTCCCAGGTCAACAACCAGGGCCGCGGCGAACTGCTCGAGGGTGACGAAGCCGCCCGCGTGCTCGAACTCCTCAAGGCCGACAGCACGCGCGCCTACGACCACTACCAGGACATGATCAGCCAGGAAAACGGCCAGCAGGGCCTCGCGCGCGAACTCGCCCGCATGAACCTGCCCGCCAATATCTACACCCAGTGGTACTGGAAGGTGGACCTGCACAACCTGCTGCATTTCCTGCGCCTGCGCGCCGATGCTCATGCGCAATACGAAATCCGCGTCTACGCCGATGCCATGTGCAAGATCGTCGCCGACTGGGTCCCCTTCGCCTACAAGGCGTTCGAGGATTACCGCCTCGGCGCGGTCACCATGTCCAGCCAGATGATGGACTGCCTGCGACGCATGCTCGCCGGCGAAACGGTGACCGAGGAAAACTGCGGCATGAGCAAGCGCGAATGGCGCGAGTTCCAGGGCGTCCTGTCCTGAACGACACCGCCCCGCGCATCCCCCCGGTGCCGGGGCGTCTCGCCACCCCCTCGACCCGCCGGGCCTCGTCCGCACCACACGCCTCTCCCCCCACATCTCCCCCCATACCTCCCGACATCGCCATACCTCCCACTCCCAATCGTTTCCCTGTTTCAAATATCCCGGGGGGCCGCAGGCGGGGGCAGCGCCCCCTCCCACACCCGCCCCCTCCCACACCTGCCCTCCTTCCACCCTCCCACCAACAAACTCCTTCCCTTGGAACCGCGCCTCCCGCACCGTTCGGATGCCGCCCAGATACCGCTCAAATACCGACGTGCGAAATGTGTGATTTCAATGGCTTGGCCCGGGCCCGCCCGACAATGTCGGTTCGTCTCTGATCCGAACCGCCCCGCGTCACGTAAACCTCTCGAAACACCTGCCGGGAGGCCCCATGCAAACTCTTGCTCTCTATCTCGTCACCGCCGTGATCTTTCTCGGCCTCGACGCCGCGATGCTGAAATTCGTCATGCGCCCTTTGTTCGAAAAGAACCTGGGCGACATGGTGCTGAGCGACCCGCGCCTCGGCCCTGCCGCGATCTTCTATCTGTTTTATGTCGGGGGGCTGCTCTGGTTCGTGTCAGTGCCCGCGCTCGGCGCCGGCGCGCCGTCGCAAGCCTTTGTAAACGGGGCTATTCTTGGTGCACTTGCCTATGGCACGTACGAGTTTACCAATTTTGCCACGCTGCGCGGCTGGGCGCCGCAGATGGTCGCGACCGACCTGATCTGGGGGGCGTTTCTGACCGGTATTTCGGCGTTTCTGGGCGTGCTTGTCGTGACGCGCCTGTTTCCATCGGCCTCCTGACGTCAGGGGCCGTCACGGTGCGGCCGGCAAACCAGCTGTCGAATGCTTGTCATCAATCTGTTACACTGGGTTGGCAAGCAACAGGGGCCGACTGTGACAGTACACCTTGCCGCGCCACGGGCTATTTTCGCCATATTCCTGATTCCGTTGTGTTTTCTGGCGCCGGGGGCTGCGCCTGTCATGGCGGCCTCGCCAATAGCCGAAGTGATATGCGATCGCAGCCCCGCGATGCGGCACCGCCTCGCCTCGCGCCTCGGCAGCCATCGTCAGGCCATGGGCCTGCACGGCCCCGAGCAGGTGATGGAACTTTGGACAACCCCGCAGGGCGACTGGACCATGGTGGTGACCTATGCCTCGGGCACCTCCTGCATCGTTGCGATGGGCGAGGAGTGGCAAAACACTCTTCAGGACGGGCCCCAGAAAAAGGACCCGGCCTGACCTGTTGATTTCGCATGTAAAATCGGGTGCCTGATCAGGCGGGCCTGTCGTCCTGCCATGTGACGATCCCCGCCTGATGCCGACCCGACGTTCGTTGCCGCGGCGCCCCCCGCGAACCGGCTTTCGCTTACAGGAGCTTCAGATCTCCGGCCATTTGCCGGCCGTCCCGGCCCTCGGACAGCTCGTAGCCGACCTTCTGATTGTCTGCCAGCCCGGTCAGCCCCGACCGCTCGACGGCGGAAATGTGAACGAAAACGTCCTTGCCGCCTTCTTCGGGTTCGATGAAGCCGTAGCCCTTTGTCGTATTAAACCATTTTACGGTGCCTACAGGCATTCCGTCTCTCCTTTTGCCTTTCCGCCCCGCCGTGGCGGGTCATTTGTGACACGATGGTCAAAGCGCAGGAAATGCTGCACTTATTCACCTTGCGACATGGTCAGGATTGCATTGGTTTTGTAAAAAGCAAGCAAAACAAGGGCGGTGCTGCGGCTCGGCCATGGAAATGCGCGAATGACAGGCAAGGATGCAGATATGAAGGTTTATGGATTGAAGGCATGTGACACCTGCCGCAAGGCGTTGAAAGAGCTTGGCAATCCGCCACTGGTCGATATTCGCGCTGACGGTCTCCCCGAGGCGTTGCTGCAACGAGCCGCCGAAACCTTCGGCAATGATTTGCTGAATCGCCGCTCGACAACCTGGCGCGGCCTGGATGAGGCGACCCGCGCGCGGCCCATGCTCGATTTGTTGCGCGACTACCCGCTGCTGATGAAACGCCCCCTTATCGAAGACGCTGACAACCTCTATCTGGGATGGACACCCGAGGTACGCCGCGCAGTATTGCGTTAACGCGGGCCCGGGCACCGTCGTCTCTGGAAAGGGCAGTGAATCTTGCGCAATGCAGCTTTGATCCTTGGGGTGATTGGCGGCCTCATGGCCTTGCTGATTGGGATCGTCGGCTATGGATATACCAGCGCTGTCAATGCCTTGGGGCAGGTCGATGGCCTGTTTGTTCAGGTCGCAGACGTGCAGGCTCTGCGCATCGCTGCCGTCATCGCGCCGATCGTCGGCCTTGCCGGGGCGGGCATGGTGGTGTCCCGGGCGCTCTGGGGTGGGCTGTTGATGCTGGCCTCGGTCGGGGCGATGTATTTCGGCTTTGGCCTCAATGGCTTCACCTTGTTTCCCATGTGTTTCAGCGGGGTCGCGGCCCTGCTGGCGCTGGCCGCTGGTCGCCCGGACGAGGCACATCGGCACTTCTGAAGATCACGCGGTCGAGGGCAAGCGGGCCTCCGCCCTTGATGACCAGCACGGCCAGAAGGAATACCCAAAGCGCGCGTTGATCCAGGATCACCCCGTCGGGCCACCGGTCAAACCAGGCCCCGCGCGTTTCCAGTTGGTCCAGCCCGCCATGGCCGACCAGATCGGTCAGGCTTTGCACGACGATGAAGCAGATCATGCCAAGCGCCGACAACCGTGTCGCCACACCCAGAACCACCAACACGGGCAGCAGAAATTCAGCCCAGGTTCCTGCCACAGTGATCGCCCAGTGAAACATGCCCAGCTGCGCTTCGTCGTACCCAGCGGCCTCGAATACCCGGGGAAATATCTGGGCGTAAGCCCCTGTCGACGGGTGTAAAAAGCCCAATGTACCCTCCCCGAGCTTGGTCACGGCCGACGCCCAGAAGTACGGCAGAAGGATGGCAGCGAACAGCCCTCTGGCCAGGGGCGACAGCATGGGTGACAGGCGATCAAGGGGGGCCGTCGGGTCGGTCATTGCGGTGTCTCCACATCGGTGATGGCCTGCGCCGAGATCAGCAGCGACAGCAGGGCGGTCAGGTCGAAACGCGGCGTGTCGACCAGGGCGGCGGCCAGCGCATCGGCGGCGGTTGCGCGCGCCAGGATGGCCGCAACAAAGGCGGCGCCACCAGCGGGCAGCGCCAGCGGTTGCGGGTCGTAGACCGGCCGCACGATCAGCACATCCTGGGCAACGATCCTCGGCTCGGGCGCATCGGCCTGATGGGCGCGGCGCCAGATGTCATGCAACGGCCAGGCCGATCGCAACAGCCGTACCGACGGGGCCAGCCGCAGGCGGGCACTGGCCAGCGTGTCGGCTGGCAGGTCCGACAGGGCGCCCGGCGCGATCGCGACGCTGTCAGCCGCGTGATAGGCGCTGCGCATCGCCAGATCCAGGCGGGCGGCGTCGGGCAGGTACCCAAGGTGGGCAAGTGGCGAAAACCGTTCAAGAAAGGCGGGAAACTCAGCGCCGTAGCGGAACATCACGGGGCTGTCCGGGGGCGATTGACGCAGGAACACGCCTGCCACGCCTTGCAGGTTTTCCGTGCCGATCAGCCGTTCAATGGTGGGAAAGCCTTCGACCAGCGCATCGCGCAGCCCCACGGCCACATTGTTGCGATAGATGGCAAACCGCCGCCCTGCGACGCCCCCCCGGCCATCCGTCAAGCCCACGGGCACGGGCCGCGAGGCATCCAGCAGCGCAGCGCGAAACCCTTCCGCCATGCGGTGTGTCATGCGGTGACCCCATGCAGCGCTTGCGCGGCCCGCGTGGCCTCGGCAGCAAGGGCTGGCCATTCGGGCACGTCAGTGTCCCATTCGATCAGCGTGGGGAGGGGGCCTGTCTGCGCCAGCGTATGCGCCAGCAGCGCCCAGACAGGATCGGCCACCGGGCGTCCGTGGCTGTCGATCAACAACGCTCGCCCCGCGTCATCTGCATCTTCGTCATGGCCGCCCAGGTGCAGCTCGCCGACCTTGTCCAGCGCGAAGGCATCGATATAGGCGGCGGGATCGTGGCCCAGGTTTCGGGCCGAGACGAAGACATTGTTGATATCCAGCAGCAAGCCGCATCCGGTGCGCTGGCCGACTTCGCGCAGAAAGTCGGTTTCGCTCATCTCGCTTTCGGCAAAGCTGAGATATGACGAGGGGTTTTCCAGCAGCATCTGGCGGCCAAGGGCGGTCTGCACCTGATCGACATGGTCGCAGACGCGCGCCAGCGTCGCTGCGGTATAGGGCAGGGGCAGCAGGTCATTGAAAAAGGTGCCGTCGTGCGTGGACCAGGCCAGATGCTCGGAAAAGCTGGCAGGGTTCAACCAGTTGCACAGGTGGCGCAGGCGCGACAGGTGGTCGGGGTCTGGCGGGGTCTCACCGCCGATCGACAGGCCGACGCCATGCACGGAAATCGGAAACCGCTCCGCCAGCTGGCGCAGTTGGGCAAGGGGGCGCCCCCCGTCACCCATGTAGTTTTCGGCATGGATCTCCAGCCAGGTGACCGGGCCGGGATCCTGCATCAGGGCGGCAAAATGCTGTGGTTTGTAACCGACCCCGGCGCCGTTGGGCAGGTGGGGCGGCAGAGCCAGGTCGCGCATGTAGATCCTCCGACAATGAAAGATGGGGTGGGGGGCTGTGCCGGTACCGACCCATGGGCGCGATACCGGCACAGGCCAGGATCAGCCGTTCATCGGCAAGTCGCGGTCCAGCGCTTCGAGAGAGCCCATGCGCGCGCTGCCATCGGCCATGGGGGGCAAGTCGATGGTCATGCAGGTGCCCGCGTCGACAAGCGTCCAGGAGTTGCCCTGATAGTCGACCTTGGCCGTACCTGCGCATGTGGTGCCAGGGCCGGCAGCGCAGTCGTTCTCGCCTGCCAGGGACACGCCGAAACACTTCTCCTTGGCCATGTCGTCGGCCTGCGCCACACCGGCGAACCCGGCAAGGGCGGTTGCAAAGGCGGCGGCAAGGATGGCTTTGTTGGTGGGGGTGGTCATGTGTCTGATCTCCGAATGGGTCGGCGCCGTCATGGCGTCCGTAGTGGTCCATTCGCCGGCCTGGCGCGGTTCATTACAGCGATCACGAACAGGTGAAACTTTTAGGAAAAAATCCCTCCCGACTGTAACGTTTACCTGACCTGCCCCGAATGGAGAGGGGAATGAGCGAACGCGACGACCATTGGGGCGATCTTTTGCGCCGAGCGAACCGGGGTGACCGCCGGGCCTATGGGCATTTCCTGATCGAGGTGACGCCGGTCGTTCGCAACATTGCCCGCGCACGCAGCGCCGATGCGCCGGAAGATGTAGAAGACATCGTGCAGGAGGCGCTGCTGGCGTTGCATGACAAACGCCACACATGGCGCGAGGATGTGCCTGTGACACCCTGGATCTATGCCATCGTCCGCTACAAGGCGATCGACGCCCGGCGCAGGCGGGGCATGGCGCATCACGATATCGCGGACCTGGCCGAGGTCCTGGCCGATGACAGCGCGGGCGATATCATGGCATCGCGCGATCTTTCGCAGTTGCTGGGCGGCATAGACGACCGGTCGGCAGATATCGTGCGCGCCCTGGGAGTGACGGGGGAAAGTGCGGGCGATGTCGGGGCACAGATGGGCATGACCGAGGGGGCGGTAAGGGTCGCATATCACAGGGCGCTGACGCGGCTGCGGAAACTGGTCGGGGCGAACGAGGCGCAATGAACGGACGAAAGGCGAAAATGAAGACCGAAGACCTGATCTCGCTTCTCGCGACGCAACCCGCGATCGCGCCGAACATGGGCCCCGAGGCCCGTCTTGGCCCTGCGTTGCTGTTCGGTGGCGCGGTGACTGTGCTGCTGTTCATGCTTGTTCTCGGACCGCGGTCCGATCTTGCTGCGGCCCTGGCTCAACCGGTCGTGCTGGCGAAAACCCTGTTGCCGCTGGTGTTGGGTTGCTTCGCGATTGTTCTGGCGTTGCGCATGGCGCGTCCCGGTGCTCCGCTGCGATGGTCGCGATGGCTGATCTGGGCGGTGCCGGGCGTGACGCTCGCCCTGTTGGGAACGGCGTTCGTGACTGCGGCGCCGGCACAGCGGCTGGCGCTGTTTCTTGGGCATTCGATACCGGTCTGTCTTCCCGCGATCTTCGTCTTGTCGCTGCCCTTGTTGGTCGCAATGATCCGTGCCCTGCAACGGGGGGCACCCGTACATCCGGCCCGCTGCGGCGCGCTGGCCGGCCTTGCCGCTGCTGGCCTTGCCACGACCCTCTACTCCCTGTTCTGTACCGAGGATTCGCCCTTGTTCTACGGCGTCTGGTATTCGCTCGGCATTTGCCTGACGGCGGGTGCAGGCGCATTGGCGGGTGCTCGCTGGCTGCGATGGTAGGCAGAGCTGGCAGGTTTTCCTGCTCTGCCGCTGGGCGGCAGGCTAGGCTGTCATCCTGATGCGCCAGGTCATCCCGGCTCTGCTATCTTCGGGGCGGGCGATGCCACCCAAGTCGCGCCTGTCGGGCAAGCTGGACGTTCTTCATGTCGCCAATCTTCGGCGCGCTGATCCTGGGCAAACAGCTGTCCGTCACGGGGTGCGGCGCTGCGCAGGTAGGTGCATTTGTCATTGCGCTGAGCTGAGCATGAAAAAAAGGGCGCCATTCCAGGCGCCCTTTCAATGCAAAATCGTGGTCGCGTCACAAAAGATCCGGCGCCGTCGCCTCGATCTTCAGCTGTGCGACAATCTCGTCCAGCGTCTGCGTCCTGGTCTGCTTTTCACCAAGGCGGCGGGTGCTGACGGTGCGTTCCTCGACCTCTCGCTGACCACAGGCCAGAATATAGGGCACCTTTCCGACGGAATGTTCGCGGACCTTGTAGTTGATCTTTTCGTTGCGCAGATCGGCCTCGGCCCGCACACCGGCGGCCTGAAGTGCGGCGACGACCTCGCGGCAATAGTCGTCCGCATCCGACACGATCGACGCCACGACCACCTGACGCGGGGCCAGCCAGACCGGCAGTTTGCCGGCATGTTCCTCGATCAGGATGCCGATGAACCGCTCGAACGATCCGACGACGGCACGGTGCAGCATGATCGGGCGGTGCTTTTCACCATCCGGGCCGATATAATCCGCATCCAGACGTTCCGGCAGGTTGGGGTCCACCTGCAAGGTGCCGCACTGCCAGTCGCGCCCGATGGCATCGGTCAGTACGAACTCCAGCTTGGGCCCATAGAACGCACCTTCGCCGGGGTTCAGGGTATAGTCATAACCCGCCGCCTTGCAGGCATTGCCAAGGGCGGCTTCGACCTGATCCCAGCTTTCTTCGGTCCCGACGCGCTTTTCCGGCCGCGTCGACAACTTCACGCTCCAGCTGGCAAATCCGAGGTCGGAATAGATTTTCGCCAGGAATTCGATGAACTTCTTCGATTCCGCCTCGATCTGATCGAAGGTGCAGAAGATATGCGCATCGTCCTGCGTGAACCCGCGCACGCGCATGATGCCATGCAGCGCGCCCGACGGCTCGTACCGCGCGCAGGATCCGAACTCGGCCATGCGCAGGGGCAGGTCGCGATAGGATTTCATGCCGTGGTTGAAGATCTGAACGTGGCAGGGGCAGTTCATCGGCTTCAGCGCGTTGATGGTCTTTTCGCGCGCGTGATCCTCGTCCACCTCGACGATGAACATGTTTTCCTGATAGTTGCCCCAGTGGCCCGAAGCCTCCCACAACTTGCGGTTCACGACCTGCGGTGTGTTCACCTCGACATAGCCATCGCGGCGCTGCTGGCGGCGCATGTAATCCTGCAACGTCGTGTAGATCGTCCAGCCGTTCGGATGCCAGAAGACCTGACCGGGGGCCTCTTCCTGCATGTGAAACAGGTCCATCTCGCGGCCCAGGCGGCGGTGGTCGCGCTTGGCGGCCTCTTCCAGCATGGTCAGGTACGCCTTCAGCTTTTCCTTGCCTGTGAAGGCGACGCCGTAGATGCGTTGCAGCATCGCACGGTCGCTGTCGCCGCGCCAATAGGCCCCGGCCACGGACATCAGCTTGAACGCATCGGCGGGCACCTGGCCCGTGTGCTGAAGGTGCGGACCACGGCACAGATCCTGCCAATCGCCGTGCCAGTACATGCGCAGCGGCTCATCCCCGGGGATCGAATTGATCAGCTCGACCTTGTAGGGTTCGCCGCGATCCTCGTAGTACTTGATGGCGACGTCGCGCTCCCAGACCTCGGTGCGGACCGGGTCGCGAAGATTGATGATCTCTTTCATCTTCTTCTCGATCTCGCCCAGATCCTCGGGTGTGAACGGCTCGGCACGGTCGAAATCGTAATACCAGCCGTCCTTGATCACCGGGCCGATGGTGACCTTCACGTCCGGCCACAGCTCCTGAACAGCGCGCGCCATGATGTGTGCAAGGTCGTGGCGCACCAGCTCGTTCGCCGGCGCCTCGTCCTTCATCGTGTTGATCGCAATCTGCGAATCAGCGGTGATCGGCCATTGCAGATCCCAGTGCTGATCATTGATCGTCGCGCTGATCGCCTTCTTGGCAAGCGACGTCGAAATGTCTGCCGCCACGTCAGCCGCCGTGACACCACTGTCGTAGCTGCGTGCATTGCCATCAGGAAAGGTGAGGGTGATCTGGGACATGTCTGTCCTCCTCGTCGGTTTGGCGCCCACGGAACGCCCGGTTGCGGGTTATTGTGACTGTCGCTAATTGGAACACGGTGTTTAACAAGTCAAGGCGATGTGCCCATGTCCCCAGCCCCGAAATCCGCCACCGATGGGTCGGCCTTTGCGCGCATTGCCGGGGCTGAAGATCTGTCGCCAAAGGAAAGCCGCAACGGGCTGCGTATCATCGCGGCACTGACGATGTCCAAGATCGGCGATGGCCTGATCGACCCCAAGCTGGTGCTCAGCTGGTTGCTGACCGCGCTCGGAGCGCCCGCATATTTCATCGGCGCGCTGGTTCCGATCCGCGAGGCCGGTGCGCTGCTGCCGCAATTGGTGCTGGCCGGGCGTCTGGGCCGGATGAAGCAACGTAAATGGATGTGGGTGGCAGGGTCTGCGGTTCAGGGCATCGCGGCACTGGTCATTGCCCTGTCCGGTCTGGTGCTGGACGGGTGGCTGGCGGGGCTTGCGGTCTGTGCCGCCCTGGCGGTGCTGGCGATTGCGCGGTCGGCCTGTTCGGTCTCGTTCAAGGAGGTGCTGGGCAAGAGCGTGTCCAAGCACCGGCGCGGCGCGGTGACGGGCTTTGCCGGATCCACCGCCTCGGCGGCGGTCGTTGTCTTTGCCCTGTTGCTGATCTTTGGCGTGCTGACCAGCCAGACCGCGGTCGTCGCGGCAATTGCATTGGCCGGTGCGCTCTGGGGGGCCGCCGCCATCTTCTTTGCCACGCTGAAGGAGGGGGACAGCCGCCGCTATGGCGGAAATGCCTCGGAGTTTCGCCGCTTGCTGCACGAAGACTGGTACCTGCGTCGGTTCATCCTCGTGCGCGGTCTGCTGGTGTCGACGGCGCTTGCACCGCCCTACCTCGTGGTCTTGGCGGCGCCGCAGGGCGGGGCGGTTCTGGGCCAGCTCGGCGCGCTTGTGCTGGCCTCGGCACTGGCCTCTTTCGTGTCGTCCTATATCTGGGGGCGGCTGTCGGACTGGTCGTCGCGCCGTGTGCTGTTCCTGTCGGGGGCGGTCGGGGCCATGTCGATCGCGGCGATGATCGTCGCGGCGCGGCTGGGTCTGGTTGAACGGGTCGTCTGGATCGCACCGGCGTTGTTGTTCGTGCTGATGATCGCCTATCACGGGGTGCGGCAGGCGCGCTCGACATACCTGGTCGACCTGGCGCCAAGGGATTTTCGCGGGGCCTATGCGGCCGTGGCCAACACGCTGATCGGGACAATCCTTCTGGTCGCCGGCGTGTTCGGCGGCGCGCTGTCGTTCGTCGGTCCCGAGGCCGCGCTGGTCGGCTTCGCGGTGATGTCGCTCTTTGGTGCTGGCCTGGCCATGACCCTGAAAGAGGTCGAAAAACGCTAGGCCCGCCGCGCCCCGTTTTGCAACCATGCCGCGGGGGGACCATGCCGTGTGGGGCCATGACGTGTGGGGACCATGCCGTGTGGGGCCATGACGTGCGGGGGCCATGACGTGCGGGGGCATGTGTTGCGCCGTTTTCCCGCCCGTGCGAACAAGGGCGCGAACCAGGCGGAAAGGGCAGTTCAGATGGCAGATGCGCAACGGATCGACACACCCAGGGGCCGTACCCTGGCCTACCATCTGACCCCGGCCGCCCCGCAAACCCAGGCCGGCACCTCCGAGCGGCCCGGCGTCGTCTTTCTGGGCGGTTTCAAATCCGACATGGGCGGCACCAAGGCGGTCTTTCTCGAGGAGTGGTGCGCGGCGCAGGGCCTGGCATTCTTGCGCTTTGATTATTCAGGACACGGCGAAAGCTCGGGGGCGTTTGTCGACGGCTGTATCGGGAATTGGGCCGAGGACGCCGAATTCGCCATATCGCACTTGACCCAAGGCCCGCAGATCCTTGTCGGTTCGTCGATGGGGGGATGGATTTCCCTGCTGATGACCCGCCGTCTTTGCGATCGTGTCGCGGGGCTTGTCACCATCGCTGCCGCCCCGGATTTTACCGAAGACAGCATGTGGGCGGGCTTCGATCAGGCACAGCGGCAGGCCCTCGAGATGGTGCAACAGGTTGCGCTGCCGTCGGACTATGGCGAGCCCTACATCATCACGCGGCGGCTGATCGAGGACGGGCGCGATCACCTGGTTCTGCGTGATCCCGTCCCGCTGCCCTTTCCCACGCGCTTTTTGCATGGCACAGCGGACGCCGATGTCGACCTATCGGTCGCGCTGCGCCTGATGGAACGCGCAACCGGCGACGATATCCAGTTGAAACTGGTCAAGAATGCCGACCACCGCTTTTCGACACCCGAATGCCTGGCCCTGATCGGCGTCGCGATACAAGAGGTTCTGGCCGCGATCTGACGGGGCCGTCAGCGCTTTTTCGGCACGATCTGCTGGGCGATACCGACGAACAGCAGATACAGGCTGACAAGGATCAGAACGCCTTCGATCCAGTCCGGCATCACGAAATTGCGCAAGGTGGCGTACAGCGCGATGACAACCCACAGTGCGGCCATCGGCAACGACAGCTTGCGCCAGCGCATCGTGCGCACCGGGTGGATGAATTTCAGTGGCACGAACATCGCGATGGTCAGCAGGGCGATGACGGCGACCATGGTGCCAGGGCGTGGTTCGACCGCGAAAAACACCAGCACCACCATGTTCCAGCAGCCGGGAAACCCCGAAAATGAATTGTCGGCGGTCTTCATCCGAGTATCTGCGAAATACAGCGACGAGGCAAAGGCGATCAGCAGCACCCCGAACCAGCCCGTCCAGCCCGGCAGCAGGCCCGACTGGTACAGCGCAAAGGCGGGGATAAAGACATAGGTCAGGTAGTCGATGATCAGGTCCAGCAGCACGCCGTCGATCTGCGCGGCATATCGCTTGACCTCGTAGCGACGGGCCAGCGGGCCATCGATCCCGTCGACGGCAAAGGCCACGACCAGCCACAGGTACATGTTCTCCCATGCGGAATTGGCGGCGGCGATGATCGCCAGCATGGAGAAAATGGCACCCGTTGCAGTCAGGATGTGGACGGAAAAGGCGCGGGCTGTGTTTGGAGTCATGTGCTGATCTACACACAGCCACCGGGGGCGTGCAAGTTCTCAACCACGGGGATGCGCCTTTCGGTAGACATCCATCAGCCGAGCGGAGTCCACTGCTGTGTACGCTTGCGTCGTCGACAGGCTGGCATGGCCCAGCAATTCCTGTATCGCACGCAGGTCGCCACCCGCATTCAGCAGGTGTGTCGCAAAGGAATGGCGCAGGGCATGTGGCGTGGCCGATGCGGGCAGCCCCATCTGTGCACGTGCCTGGGCCATGGCCGTCTGGATGCTGCGCGGCGACAGTGCGCCACCCTTTATGGCGCGAAACAGCGGCGCCCCGGATTCGAGCGGATAGGGGCACAGCGCGACATAGTGCGTCACGGCGTCGCGGGCCGGGGCGATCACCGGCACGATCCGTTCCTTGCCGCCCTTGCCCAGGATGCGCAGGCTGGGTCCGATCGGCATGTCGTCGCCCCGCAACGACAGCGCCTCGGAAATCCGCAGCCCGCAGCCGTACAGCAGCATCACGACAGCCGTATCGCGCGCCGACACCCACTGACGCGCGTCCTGTTCCCCGACCTGCACCATCATCTGTGCGGCATCTGCCTCGGGCAGGGGGCGGGGCAGCTTGCGTTGATATTTCGGCGTGCGCGCAGACAGTACGGCGGTCGGGTCGAACCCCTCACGCTCGGCCAGCCAGCGATAGAAACTCTTGACCGCAGACAGCTTGCGCGCCAGGGATCGTGGTCCGATACCGCTGGCCCGCATCTGCGCCATCCAGCTGCGCATATCGCTGACGCCAATCTGCGCCAGCGGCCCCAGTCCCTGCGCCTCGCCCTTGTGCAGGGCGACAAAGCTCAGAAACTCCGTCAGATCGCCGCGATAGGCCTCGACAGTGGCATTGGCATGGCCAAGTAGCGCCTTCTGGCCCTCCAGCCAGCTTTGCAACGCGTCACGCGCGGCGGCAGAGATCATCAGGCTCATGCCGGACCTCCCATGCGCCGGTGATCATGACAGCCAGCGCCGCATCGTCCGTTCGAACACGCCGGCGAAAAAGGCCAGCAGGTCGGTGCCGTGCTGCGGAATGAACTGTTGCGGATCTTCGGAGCCCAGCAACAACATGCCGGGCAAACGACCAGCCCCGAAATCCAGCCGCAGACAGGCTTCCGACTGAATCCAGTCGGCCTTGCCGCCATAGAGGAACTCGGGGGCCTCCTCGACCTGGCGCAGGATCACCTGACGCGCGGGCGAGGTGCGATGGCCGTCAAAGTACGCGGCGACAAAGCCCGGCTCGACCACGCGCAGAACATCGCCCAGACGTTGGACGGTCGGGTCGTCTTCTTCCTGCGCGGTTTCCAGCACCAGGTGCATGGCATCCACGCCCATCGTATCTGCCACTTCGCCGCCGAGATCTTTCAGGAACGTCTCGAAATCGACCGGGTCCATCAGGCGCAGGATCGCGCGGTGGATCTGGTTGGTGCCGGCAAGGTTCTCGTAGGCGGCGGCGATGACGGTGCGGTGCGTATCCTCCAGCCGGTCCAGGCGGTCTTCCAGGCGCACCATGGCGATGCCCCGCAGATCGACGATATTGCCGCCCTTGGCCTTGTCGTTGGCCGTGATCAGCGCCTGCATCACGTCCTTGTCGTCCAGGATCACATCCGGGTACGCCAGGATGCTGTCGCGCAGTACGGCCCCCAGTTCGGGGTCGATCTCAGGCTTGCTGCTCATGACCAGCCTCATCTTGTTTTCTGAAAACTATCAGAAGATCCCGGCAAGTTCGCGGTCTTTTTGGCCGCGTCATGCCTTTGTTGCTTTTTTGTTGCCGGGATCTGGTCTCTTGCCTGTCTGTGCGGGGGGCCGCTTTACAGGATCTTGATGCCCGCCGCCTTGATGTCCGCCAGAAAGGCGTCGAGGCCCTTGTCGGTCAGCGGGTGGGTGACAAGCCCCTTGATCACGGCGGGCGGAGCGGTGATCACATCTGCCCCGATGCGCGCGCAATCCAGCACGTGGTTGGCCGAGCGGATCGACGCGGCCAGGATCTGCGTCTCGAAGCCATAGTTGTCGTAGATGACGCGAATGTCCTCGATCAGCTCCATCCCGTCCATGTGGATGTCATCCAGACGGCCGATGAACGGGCTGATGAAGGTCGCGCCCGCCTTGGCCGCCAGCAGCGCCTGGTTGGCCGAAAAGCAAAGGGTCACGTTGACCATCGCGCCATCGTCGCTCAGCACCTTGCAGGCCTTCAGACCGTCCCAGGTCAGCGGCACCTTGACGGCGATGTTCTCGGCGATTTCCAGCAGCTTTCGGCCTTCCGCGATCATCGTGTCGGCGTCCGTCGCGGTGACTTCGGCCGAAACCGGACCGTCGACCAGATCACAGATCTCCTTGGTGACTTCCAGGATGTCGCGGCCCGACTTCTTGATCAGCGACGGGTTGGTGGTGACGCCATCGACCATGCCGAGGGCATGGAGTTCGGCAATCGCGGGGATGTCGGCGGTGTCTACGAAGAACTTCATCTGGAACCTCATCGGGGGATTGGTTATCTGTTGCTCCGGCTTTACCCGATAGAGGGGCTCACCGAAACCCCATTCGCCGCAACCGGAGACCGGATTGGCTGATCGCCCGACATTTTTTCCCGAAGGCACGCTCGTATCGGTGCTGACCACGCAGCCACTGGACAGGACGCTTGATTACCGCGCCCCCGAAGGCGGTGTGGACGACGGGGCCTATGTCATGGTCCCGCTTGGCCCGCGGCAGGTGATTGGTGTGGTCTGGGGCGTGGGGCAGGGCGGTTTCGATTTGTCCAAGGCCCGCGCAATCAACAAGGTGCTGCCCGTCGCTCCGATGCGCCAGGAAATGCGCGACTTCCTGCTGCGCGCCGGCGACTACACCCTGACCCCGATGGCCGCGATGCTGCGCCTTGCCACCCGCGCGCCGGGCCTGACCGACCAGCCCTCGATGCAAAAGGTCTATCGTCTGGGAGAAGAGACGCCGGACCGCATGACCGACGCCCGCACCCGCGTCATCGCGGTGCTGGAGGAATTCGGCGGGCTGTCGTTCACCCTCAAGGAACTGGCCGACAACGCCGGTGTCAGCGCCTCTGTCATCAAGGGCCTCGTCGCGCAGCAGGTCGTGCTGGAGGAAAACACGCCCCGCGATCTGCCCTATCCGCGCCTTGATCCCGACCTGCCCGGCAAACCCCTGACCGCGTCGCAATCCAGCGCCGCTGCGATCCTGCGCAAGGGCATCCGGTCCGGTGATTACGCCACGACCCTGCTGCGCGGCGTCACCGGATCGGGCAAGACCGAAGTCTATCTTGAGGCGGTGGCGGCCTGCCTCGCCAAGGGCCGTCAGGCGCTGGTGCTGCTGCCCGAAATCGCTCTGTCGGCGGAATTCCTGACGCGGGTCGAAAAGCGGTTCGGCGCCCGCGCGGCCGAATGGCACTCCGGCGTGACCATGACCGAACGCCGCCGCGCCTGGAAGATGGTGGGCGAGGGCGGTGCGCAACTGGTCGTGGGTGCGCGTTCGGCGCTGTTCCTGCCGTTCCGTGACCTCGGCCTGATCGTCGTGGACGAGGAACACGACAGTTCCTACAAGCAGGAAGACGGCGTGCACTACAACGCGCGTGACATGGCGGTGCTGCGCGCCTCGATCGTGGGCGCGCAGGTCGTTCTGGCCTCGGCCACGCCCAGTTTGGAGAGTTGGGTCAACGCGCAGGCCGGCAAGTATCAGCGGATCGACATGACCGACCGTTTCGGGGCGGCCGTGCTGCCCGACATGCAGGCCCTGGACATGCGGCAAGAGGAAATGGCCTCGGGCCAGTGGATCTCGCCCAGCCTGAAAGCCGCCGTCGACGCCCGGATCGCGGCGGGCGAACAGGCGCTTCTGTTCCTCAACCGCCGTGGCTATGCGCCCGTGACCATCTGCCGGGCCTGCGGCGACCAGATCGAATGCCCCCATTGTGACGCTCGCATGGTCGAACACCGCTTTCTCAAACGTCTGATGTGCCATCAGTGCGGAGAAAGCATTCCCCTCCCCGAGGCCTGCCCGAAATGCGAGGTGGTGGGCAAGCTCTCGGCCGTCGGCCCCGGCGTCGAACGCCTGACCGAGGAAGCAACGACGCTGTTCCCCGACGCCCGCATCGCCACCTTGTCCTCCGACCTCTTCGCATCATCCCGCGCGCTGAAACAGGCGGTCGAGACGATTGCCAATGGCGGCGCGGACATCGTCGTCGGCACGCAACTGGTGGCCAAGGGGCACAACTTTCCCCTGCTGACGCTGGTCGGGGTGATCGACGCCGACCTGGGCCTGCACGGCAGCGACATGCGCGCGGCGGAAAAGACCTTTCAGCTGATGCGCCAGGTCGCAGGGCGGGCCGGGCGCGCAGATCGTCCGGGCGAGGCGCTTTTGCAAACCTACCAGCCCGAACACCCCGTCATCCGAGCGATCCTGTCGGGCGAAGAGGAAGAATTCTGGAACGCCGAGGCCGAAAGCCGCGCGCAGGCCGGGATGCCGCCTTTTGGCCGCATGGCAGGCATCATCCTGTCGGCGGAAAAGCCTGAAATCGCCTTTGCCGCCGGGGCTGACCTCGCGCGCAACGATGGCCCTTTGCGCCGCGCGGGGGCCGTCGTCTATGGTCCCGCCGCCGCGCCGATCGCGCGCATCCGGGGCTGGCACCGCGTGCGCCTGCTGGTCAAGGCGCCAAAGGGCGCGCCGCTGCAACGCGCCGTATCGGATTGGGTCAATGGCGTGCGCCTGCCGAAAAACCTGCGCCTCGCCATAGATATCGACCCGCAGAGCTTTTACTGACGGCCCCAGAGGCCGGCACACCCCACCCCTTGCATACCCCGCCGCCTTGCTTACCCCGCCGCCCGGCACTTCGGCGCGCTCGCCCGTCCACTCTGCCGTCTGGCAGGACGCCCAGCTTGACGCCGCACGCGCTTGCGACTACCCCCGCCGCAACCTGCAATCATTGACTCAGACACCCTTCGCGAGGATCGCCATGCCCACCTTTACCGCCTTTACCACGCTGACCGGCAAGGCCGATGCCGAGGCGCTCGGCGAAGGGATGGAGACCCTGGCGCCAGAACCCTACGGGGTCGGCGTCTTCGAGATGGAGGACGGCTCCGGTCTGTGGGAGGTCGGCGGTTACTTTAACGAGGCCCCCGATCAGGCGGGCCTTGCCCTGCTGGCCACGATCCACAGCGCCCGTCCCTTTGCCGTGTCCGAACTGCCCGAAACCGATTGGGTCGCCAAGGTCCGGCGCGAGCTTTCGCCCGTCGTCGCCGGTCGCTTCTGGGTTTACGGATCACACGACGCCGACAAGATGCCAGACGGGGTCGAACCCCTGCTGATCGAGGCCGCGATGGCCTTTGGCACCGGCCACCACGGCACCACGCTGGGCTGCCTGCGCGCGCTGGATCGCATCGATACCGAAGGCTTCACGTCGGATCGCGTCGCCGACATCGGCTGCGGTACCGCCGTTCTGGCGATGGCCGCCGCCCGTATCTGGCCCGGCACGCCGATCGCCAGCGATATCGACCCCGTCGCGGTGGATGTGGCCGTTGCGAACCTTGCCGCAAACGGCATGGATGGCCGCGTCACCTGTCTCGAGGCGACCGGGTTTGACCACCCGACTCTGGCGGCCGGTGCCCCCTATGGCCTGATCTTCGCCAATATCCTGATGGGCCCGCTGATCCTGCTGGCGCCCGACATCGCCGCGCATCTGCAACCGGGCGGCTTTGCCGTGCTCTCGGGTCTGCTGAACGAACAGGCCGACGACGTGTTCGCCGCCTACAAGGCGCAGGGGATGGAGCTGCACTTCTCGGAACAGATCCGCGAATGGACCACGCTGACCCTGAGCAAACCTGCCTGAGGTGACTTGCGGCCTGGTCCTCTGGACCGGCCCGCACCGTACGCAAGACGTAAAAAAGCCGTAACCAGGTGATCCCGGGTTACGGCTTTCTCATCTTCCCCAAGGTGATCCGGCGGCGTTTGCGCGCCGCGGATGCGCCTTAGCTGCGTGCGACGTCTTCGATGTCGCCGCGGACCAGACCGATATCGCTCAGTTCACGGTCGGTCAGGCGGGACAGGGCGTTGCGGGTCACGCGGGTGTCGTTCCAGTTCGAAACGGCCGAGATCAGCAGGCTGAACGGCGAAGCTGTTTTTGCGCGGGGAGCGGTCGGTGCATTGAAATTCGTTGCAGTCATGTCGTGTTCCTTTCGGGGAGTCAGGTTGCGACAGCTTTTCCGTCGCGCTTCATTCTTACAGGGCGGCAGGTAGAGTTCTTTTTGTGCCCAAACAAGCAGCATTAAACGCAAGGTTCGCATGCAATTTCTGCATAGGTGGGGTGTTTTGGAAAAATTTTCTTGACCTGCGTGATTTTTTCCTTGGAGAGACGTCGCAATCCGACCCCTGAAAGGCGTTTTTTGGCAGGATTTGACCAAACAGAAGGAAATTGGCCCCCCTTTTGGTCGTCGTAACCTCTTTGCGGATGTTCCTGTTTCGTGCTAATTCGTTCTCAAGTCCTGCGACAAGGGCGGTAAAATTGGCAAAAGGCGGGGCGAAATATGCGGGTTTTGGGCATCGACCCTGGGTTGCAGAACCTTGGATGGGGCATGATTCGGGTCGAGGGCAGTCGGATATCCCACATCGCCAACGGCATTTGCCATGGCACGGGCGACGATCTGGCCCAGCGTCTGCTGGCATTGCATGTCGGTCTGACGGATGTGGTGGAACGGTTTCAACCCGATGCCGCGGCGGTAGAGCTGGTGTTCGTCAACCGCGACGGGGCCGGAACGCTGAAACTGGGGCAGGCGCGCGGCATCGCCCTTCTGGTTCCCGCGCAGGCCGGGCTGCCGGTTGGTGAATATGCGCCCAACAAGATCAAGAAGACCGTGGTCGGCGTCGGCCACGCGGACAAGAAACAGGTGGCCCACATGGTGCGATTGCAGCTTCCCGGTGTCGAACTGGCCGGGCCGGACGCGGCAGACGCGCTTGCCGTGGCGATCTGCCATGCGCATCACATGGGCTCGGGTCTGGCGCAGGCGCTGCGGAGGTCGGCATGATCGGCAAGCTTTCGGGGGTCATCGACTACAAGACACTGGACCACGTGCTGATCGACGTGCGCGGCGTCGGCTATATCGTCTACTGCTCGGATCGCACGCTCGCCGCGCTGCCGGGGCCGGGGCAGGCGGTCGCACTCTATACTGATATGCTGGTGCGCGAAGACCTGATGCAGCTGTTCGGCTTTCCCACCCTGATCGAAAAGGAGTGGCATCGCCTGCTGATGAGCGTTCAGGGTGTCGGCGCCAAGGCATCGCTGGCCATTCTCGGGGCGCTCGGCGCCGAGGGGACGGGCCGCGCCATCGCCCTTGGCGACTGGAACGCGGTCAAGGTGGCCAAGGGGATCGGGCCCAAGACCGCGCAGCGCGTGGTGATCGAGCTGAAGGACAAGGCCCCGACGCTGATGGCCATGACCGCGACACCCGCCGCCAGCCCCTCGGAGGACGTGATCGAGGAGGCCGCCACCGTCGCCGCCATGCCCGCGCCAAAGCCGAGGGCCAAAGCCGCAACCAAGGTCGACCCGAACGCCAACGCCCAGGCGGATGCACTCTCGGCCCTGACCAACCTCGGATACCTGCCGGGCGATGCGATGGCCGCTGTCGCACAGGCCGCCAACGAAACCCCCGACCTGGACACCTCGGCGCTGATCCGCGCGGCCCTTCGCCTGCTGGCCCCGAAAGAATGAGCGGCGTGCCCCCCGCCCCTTGCCCGCCCGCGCCCCGCGCGGATAGGAAGTGCGCATGAGCGAACCAGATCCCACCCTGCGCCCCGAGCAATTGCCCGAGGATATCGCGGCCGATACCCGTGCCCTGCGCCCGCAGACCCTCGATGATTTCATCGGGCAGGCCGAGGCGCGCGCCAACCTCAAGATCTTCATCCAGTCGGCTCGCCAGCGGGGCGAGGCAATGGATCACGCGCTGTTCCACGGCCCGCCCGGCCTCGGCAAGACGACGCTGGCGCAGATCATGGCGCGCGAACTGGGGGTGAACTTTCGCATGACCTCCGGCCCGGTGCTGGCCAAGGCGGGCGACCTTGCCGCGATCCTGACCAACCTCGAAGCCCGCGATGTGCTGTTCATCGACGAGATCCACCGCCTGAACCCGGTGGTCGAGGAAATCCTCTATCCCGCGCTTGAGGATTTCGAGCTCGACCTCGTGATCGGGGAAGGCCCTGCCGCGCGCACGGTCCGCATCGAATTGCAGCCCTTCACCCTGGTCGGGGCGACGACCCGCCTCGGCCTGCTGACAACCCCACTGCGCGACCGCTTCGGCATTCCGACCCGGCTGGAATTCTACACGGTGGATGAGTTGTACGAGATCGTCAGTCGCAACGCCCGCCTGATGGGCTGTCCCGCTGATCCCGAAGGTGCACGTGAAATTGCCCGCCGGGGCAGGGGGACGCCGCGTATCGCAGGCCGTCTGCTGCGCCGCGTCGTCGATTTCGCCGTGGTCGAGGGGGATGGCCGCATCACCCAGGAAATAGCCGATTCGTCGCTGACCCGCCTCGGGGTCGACAAGCTCGGTCTCGACGGGGCCGACCGCCGTTATCTGCGCATGATCGGCGAAGGCTATGGGGGCGGTCCTGTCGGTATCGAAACCCTCTGCGCGGCCCTGTCGGAAAGCCGCGATGGCCTGGAAGAGGTGATTGAACCCTACCTGCTGCAACAAAGTCTGATCCAGCGCACGCCTCGGGGGCGGATGCTGGGCCAGCGCGGATGGCAGCACCTTGGTCTGACCCCACCGCGCCCGGCGACCGCAACCGACCTGCCCGATTTGTTCGACGGCTAGCGCATTTGCGCTTTCCACTTGCAACCGGCCCGCGCCCTTGGAAAACAGCGCGCGCGAGCGAGCCGGGAAAAGGATCAGACCATGGCACAGGCCCCAGACGCACCAAAAGACTCACCAAAAGACGCACTGAAAACCGGCACACCCCAGCCGGACGCTGCGCAGATCGAGGGACTGTTCACCGACGCGGACGCAGGCTTCCGGTTTGCCCGCTGGGGCCGCCCCATCGTGCCGGTGATTTTCGGCGCGGCTGAGGATAGCCTGCCCGCCCTGAAAGGCGCGATCGAGGCCGTCGTTCTGGCCGCCGGTCACCATATGGCCGAGGCCGATCCCGATATCGGGGCCAACCTGATGATCTTTTTCCTGCGCGACTGGGATGAACTCTCCGGCGTTCAGAACATGGATCAGCTGGTGCCTGACCTTGCCGGCCTGCTGCCGCGACTGGCGTCGTCCGGCGCCGATCAATACCGCTTCTTCCGCTTTGATCAGACCGGCGCGATCAAGGCGGGGTTCGTCTTTCTGCGCATGACCGGCCCCCTGGCCGAGATGCCCGCTGCCGACCTCGGGATGGAGCAGGCGGTCAAGTCGATGCTGCTCTGGTCGCCACAGGCCTTTGCCGAACGCTCGCCTCTGGCCCGGATCGATACCACCGGGGCGACGGTGCTGCGTGCCGATATCGCCGCACTGCTGATGGCCGCCTACGACCCGATCCTGCCCGCCGCCAGCGGCGACGCGGTGCTGTCCCTGCGCCTGGCCGCGCGGGCCGGGCAATTGATGGCCTGACAGCACTCCCGCAGAACCATCGCTCCCCCCGGGGTCCGCCGGCGCTTGCCGTTCGCGCGCCCATCGGTTTCAGTGCTGTCGAACCACACCCGGACCCGGCCGCGCCACACCAAAGGATGCCATTATGACCCACCGCTTTGATCTGCGCGTGTATTACGAAGATACGGATCTGGCCGGTATCGTCTACTACGCCAACTACCTGCGCTTCATCGAGCGTGGCCGCACCGAATGGGTGCGCAGCCTCGGCATCGACCAGGTCGCGCTCAAGGCAGAGGAAGGGGTCGTGTTCGCCGTCCGTCGGCTTGAGGCCGATTACCTGGCCCCGGCGAAATTCGATGACGAACTGGTTGTCGAAACCACCCCCGCCGCCGTGACCGGCGCGCGGATTACCCTGCTTCAGGAGGTACGCCGGGCCGGCAATGTCCTGTTCTCGGCGCAGGTGACCCTTGTTGCGCTGTCGGAGACGGGTCACCCGGTGCGGCTTCCGGCGAATATCCGCCTGATGCTTCACTAGTTGGTGTCCGGGGCGGGTTTCCGCCTTATTCCATTGGCCATTCAACTCGAACTACTGTAATTTCCCGCCCAATCAGGTCGCATCAGACGGCCGAGGCGGAAAAGAGCAGGCTTAATGGAACCACAAACCCTCGCAATGGCGCAGGAGATTGATTTCTCCATGCTCAGTCTATTTGCCCGTGCAACGTTGACCGTGAAGATCGTGATGCTCATGCTCACTGTCGCGTCCTTCTGGAGCTGGTCCATCATCATCCAGAAAGTCATCGGCTACCGGCGGGCCCGCGCCGAGGCGACCGAGTTCGACCGCGCCTTCTGGTCCGGTGAACCCCTTGATGAACTCTACGACGAAATCGGGGCCGATCCCTCGGGGCGTTCCGAACGGATCTTTGCCGCCGGCATGACGGAGTGGCGCCGCTCGCACCGCTCCGACGGACAGATGATCGCAGGCGCACAGGCCCGGATCGATCGTTCGATGGACGTTGCCATCGCGAAAGAGGCCGAAACCCTGCAGGCGGGCCTGCCGGTGCTGGCCACCGTCGGCTCCACCGCGCCCTTCGTGGGGCTGTTCGGCACCGTTTGGGGGATCATGCACGCCTTCATCGGTATTGCGCAGTCGCAGAACACCTCCCTCGCCGTCGTCGCCCCCGGTATTGCCGAGGCGCTTCTGGCGACGGCTCTGGGCCTGCTGGCGGCCATCCCTGCGGTCGTCTTCTACAACAAGTTCAGCACGGATTCCGACCGCATCGTGGGCAGCTACGAAGCCTTTGCCGACGAATTCTCGACCATCCTCAGCCGTCAGCTGGATTCCTGATATGGCGGGTGGGGTCATGGTCAAATCCGGCGGCGGGGGCGGGCGTCGTGGGCGTCGCCATGGTGGGCGCGCGCGCCCCATGGCGGAAATCAACATCACGCCGTTTGTCGATGTCATGCTGGTGCTGCTGATCATCTTCATGGTCGCGGCGCCGCTGATGGTCGTCGGCGTGCCGGTCGAGCTGCCGAAGACCGCCGCCGCCGCGCTGCCCTCTGAGCAGGAAGAACCCCTGACCGTCACCGTGACGGCAGATGGGCGCATCCTGATCCAGACGGCGGAAACCGCGCCGGACGAATTGCTGAACAAACTTCGCGCCATTGCGTCGGAACGGTCGTCCGACCGGGTCTATCTGCGCGCCGATGGTGCAGTCCCATACGAACAGGTCGTTCAGGTCATGGGGGCGCTGAACAACGGTGGCTTCACGAACATCGGCCTTGTCACAGATACCGGCGGCCCGTCCTTCGGGGCCGGGGAAAACTAGGGCAGCGGCGTGCAGGCGGGTCATGTCATATCCGGCGCAGGTCACATCGCCCTGATCGGATGGTTGCTGTTCGGCAACCTGCTTTCTCCGCCTCCCGCGGAGGTGGACGTGCAACCTGTGTCCATCATCTCCGAGGCGGAGTTTGCGCAGCTTAACGCGGCCGTCCAGGCGCCGGGCGCCGAAACCGACGTTGCCGTGCCCGAAACCCCCGATGCCGCGGACCCCGCGCCCAACCCCCCGGCCGAGACCGAGGCCGCGCCCCCTGCCACGGCAGAACCCGCGCCTGAGGCCCCCGCGCCCGAGGCCGAACCACAGGTGCCGACCCCCACGCCCCCCGTGGCGGACGTGACCGACACGCCCCCCGATCAGCCAGAGACAGCCCCGACGCCCCCCGAAGACGTGGCAACCCTGGTCCCCGAGGACGTGCCCCTGCGCCCCGAGGCCCCCCCGACGCCGCGCCAGGCACCGCGCATTGCACCCGAACCGGTCGCGCCGTCTGAGCGTGACCTGCCGGTCGACGTCGATCAGCGCCCCGAGGTTGCGCCGTCCGAAGCCCCCGCAGAGGTGCCGCTGGAAGAGCAGAAGGAAACCGCGCCGCAGGAAAGCACGACCGAAATCGTGACCGAGGCCGACAAGCCGAACCGCGCGCCCACCACGTCGAAGCGCCCGCAGCTGCGGCCGCAACAGCTTGCCGTGGCCCAGCCTGAGCCGGACCCTGCGCCGGAGCCCAAGCCGGAACCTGACCCGAAACCGACGCCCGCACCGGCCGAAAAACCGGCACAGGACCAGGCCGCAATCGACAAGGCCCTGCAAGAGGCGCTCTCGGGGGCCTCCGGCACCGGCAGTTCGACGCCGCGTCAGGCCCCCGCCGGGCCACCGCTGACGGCGGGCGAAAAGGAATCCCTGCGCCTTGCCGTGCAAAGCTGCTGGGTGGTCGATCCCGGCTCGCCCGCGGCGCATGTCACGGTCACGATCGCTTTTTCGCTGGATCGCAGCGGCAAGGTGCTAGGTAATACACTGAAACTCGTCGGTTCGGACGGCGGCGATGCAGGGGCCGCACAGTCGGCATTTGACGCCGCCCGCCGCGCCGTATTGCGCTGCCAAAGAGAAGGCTACGCCCTTCCGGTCGACAAATTCGACCAATGGAGTGACATCGAAATGACATTCAACCCGGAGAAAATGCGGAACCTATGATGACACGCTTGACCAGGCCCAGCACCATGTTCGCCGCGCTGATCGCGCTGATGACCGCCTGCCTGCCCGGTGTGCTGACCGCACAATCCGGGCCGCTGCGGATCGAGATCACCGAAGGCGTGATCGAACCCTTGCCCTACGCCGTTCCCGCTTTCGTGCCGGAAAACCCGGCGGCGGGACAGCTCGCCGGCCAGCTCAGCCGGGTTGTCGCCGACGACCTGACCGGCACCGGACTGTTCCGTGAAATCCCCACCAGTGCGCATATCGGCTCGATCACCTCCTTCTCCAGCCCCGTGCAATATGCCGACTGGAAAGCCATCAACGCCGAGGCACTGATCACCGGTGCCGTGGCGGTAAATGGCGATCAGGTGACGGTGAAATTCCGCCTCTATGACGTCTTCTCCGGGCAGGAGCTCGGCTCCGGTCTGCAATTCAACGGCACGCAGAGCGGTTGGCGGCGCATGGCGCATAAGGTGGCCGATGCCGTCTACAGCCGTATCACCAGCGAAGATCCCTATTTCGACAGCCGCGTCGTCTACGTCGGGGAAACCGGACCCAAGGATGATCGTCGCAAGCGGCTGGCGATCATGGATTACGATGGGGCCAACGTTCAGTACCTGACCGACAGTTCCTCGATCGTGCTGGCGCCGCGTTTTTCGCCCACCGGCGACCGCGTGCTCTATACCAGCTACGAAAGCGGCGTGCCGCGCATCTACCTGCTTGACGTGGCCAGCGTGGGCCGTCGCGTCCTGAACACCGGCGCGGGCGACATGAGCTTTTCTCCGCGCTTCTCGCCGGACGGGCAGACCGTCGTCTACTCCGTGACCCAGGGCGGCAATACCGACATCTACCGCATGGACATCGGCAGCGGCCAGAGCACCCGCCTGACCAGCGCCCCCTCGATCGAGACCGCACCCAGCTTCTCGCCCGATGGATCGCGCATCGTGTTCGAAAGCGACCGCTCCGGCGGCCAGCAACTCTATATCATGTCCGCCAATGGAGGAGAGCCGGAGCGCATCTCGTTCGGTGAAGGGCGCTATGGCACGCCCGTCTGGTCGCCGCGCGGTGACATGGTTGCCTTCACCAAGCAGAGCAAGGGGCGCTTTCACATCGGTGTCATGCGCACCGATGGCAGCGGTGAACGCCTGCTGACGGCGTCCTTCCTGGACGAAGGTCCCACCTGGTCGCCGAACGGCCGCGTGATCATGTTCGCACGCGAAACCCAGGGCGCCTCCGGGGCCTCGTCTCTCTATTCCGTCGATGTCACGGGGCGGAACCTGAAACGCGTGCCGACCGAAGCCGGGGCGTCCGATCCGGCCTGGTCGCCGCTGCAACGATGATCCGGCAGGGGATCATGCCGGTGACGGGGGTGCCGAAATTGCACCGCCCGGATACCGTCAAGATACCGACGCTGGCACCGACACTGATTTCGGCGGGGGATTCCGCCCTCGCCGAACAAATGCTAAGATGATCGAAACATTTCAAACGAGGCGTATCATATGACCTACCTGGCAAAAGCCATCCTTCTCTGTGCCGGCCTCAGCCTTGCGGCCTGCACCAACGGCGACCGTTTCGGCGGGGCCAACGGCGGCGCAAACGGCGGTGCCGGATACGGCGCGAACGGCGGCATGGTGCCCGGCAGCGCCTCCGACCCGGCCTCGCCGCTGTACTTCCAGCAGAGCGTCGGTGACCGCGTTCTCTTCCTCGTCGACCAGTCAACGCTGACCGACGAAGCCCGCATGACGCTTGACGGCCAGGTCCGTTGGCTGACCGGCAACCCCGATTACAACGCGGTGATCGAAGGTCATGCCGATGAACAGGGCACCCGTGAATACAACCTTGCCCTTGGTGCACGCCGCGCCAATGCCGTGATGGAATACCTTATTGCAAAAGGGGTTAGCCCGATCCGGCTGAAAACCATCAGCTATGGCAAGGAGCGTCCGATCGCGATCTGCTCCGAAGAATCCTGCTATGCCAAGAACCGCCGGGCCGTCACCGTTCTGGCCGCCGGCACCGGTATGTGATCGAAGGGGGAGTTTGCAAGATGCGCCGGATATTGTTCACCGTCCTTTGCCTGCTGACACTGCCAGTCGGCACCGCCATCGCACAGGACCGCGATGAGACGCTGGCCGATATCCGGCAGCAGCTGACGACCCTGCACGTGCAGATCCAGAACCTCAAGCGAGAGCTGTCGACCACCGGAGCGACGGGCGGCATGGCGGTCAGCACGGACCCCCTTGAACGCCTGAACGCGATCGAGAGCGAACTGCGCCGTCTCACCGGCAAGACCGAGGAGCTGGAGCATCGCATCGAAAGCGTCGTGACCGACGGCACCAACAAGATCGGTGACCTGGAATTCCGGTTGGTCGAACTCGAAGGCGGTGACGTCTCCAAGCTGGGCACGACGACCACCCTGGGCAGCGGTACGGCCACCTCGGGCACGGCGTCCTCGACGGGGGGCGGCAGCCAGGCCGCCGTCTCTCCGCCGCCCGCGTCGGATGCGACACCTTCGACCGGTGCGACGTCGCCTGAACTTGCAATCGGCGAGGAGGCGGACTTTCAGGCGGCGCAGGAAAAGCTCGCCAGCGGCGATTATGCCGGGGCTATCAATGGCTTCGAGACGTTCAAGACGACCTATCCTGGCAGCCCACTTTCGCCGGCCGTCCAACTGGGGATGGGGCGCGCACTGGAAGGGCAGGGCGACACGAAGACTGCGGCCCGTGCCTACCTCGACAGTTTCTCGCTTGACCCGCAGGGGCAGACGGCACCCGTCGCCTTGTTCCGACTTGGCCGCCTGCTGGCCGAACTGGGCCAGACGAACGAGGCCTGTGTCACCTTGGGCGAAGTTTCCAAGCGCTTTCCGGGGTCCTCGACTGCGGAGCAGGCCAACGGGGAAATGCGCGCCCAAGGCTGTACGTGAGCAGAGCTGAAACGGCGCTACGCGAGGGCGTGGCCGCGCATTTTCCGCCCGGCCACGCCCGCCAGATCGGTATCGCGGTCTCGGGCGGCGGTGACTCGCTCGCCCTTTTGCATATCCTTGCAGAGATCGCTGCCGACACGCCGCTGACCCTGCGTGCGGTCACCGTCGATCACGGGCTGCGCGCTGACGCGGCAGAGGAGGCCGCAATGGTGGCCAGTATCGCGGCGGGGCTTGGAATCACGCATGAGACCGTCACCTGGACAGGCTGGGGGGGCGCGGGCAATCTTCAGGACCAGGCACGCCGCGCACGCTATGACCTGCTGAGCAGCTGGGCCCGGCAACACGATATCGAACAGGTTGCCATCGGGCATACGGCGGACGATCAGGCGGAAACCTTTTTCATGCGACTGGCCCGCGCCTCTGGCGTCGATGGCCTGTCGGGGATGCCCGTGCGGCGCCAGCATGGGGGCGTCACCTTCGTGCGGCCCTTGCTGGATCAGACGCGCGCCTCTCTGCGCAATTACCTGACGCACAAGGGGGTCGCCTGGATCGATGACCCCTCGAATGACGACACGCGGTTCGATCGCGTCAAGGTCAGGCAGGCACTCGAACACCTGCGTCCTCTTGGCCTCACGCCTCAGGTGATCTGCGAAACTGCGAAAAACCTCGCAGCAGCCCGTGCTGCCCTCGGCTGGTACGCCTGCAACGAGGCACGCCATCTGGTGCACATCGACGAAGGAGACGTGGTCTTTGCGCGCGCGTCCTTCGGTCAGCTCCAGCCCGAAATCGCCCGCCGTCTGCTGCAACAGGCGCTGGTTTGGGTCGCGGGCACCGAATACCCCCCCCGTCGCCGCGCCATTGCGCTGGCCCTTGCGGCGATCCGCGACGGCACCGGCATGACCCTGAATGGTTGCAAGATTGCGCTGACTAGCAAGAAAATCAGGGTTTTCCGCGAATATTCTGCGGTCAGATCCGTCGTGACATCGTCCGATCAGCCTTGGGATGGTCGTTGGCAGATGACCGGGCCGCACGCCAATGACCTTCGTATTCGCGCACTGGGCGAAGAGGGGCTGGCGCAGTGCAATCGGTGGCGGGAAACGGGGCTGCCGTTCAGTTCGCTGGCGGGCTACCCTTCGGTCTGGCGCGGTGATACACTGGTCTGCGCACCGCACGCTGACTTCGGGGAAGGATGGACGGCAACACTACTGAGAGACGGCGATGTCTTCTTCTCCGCGCTCCTTGTCCATTGAATGCTGCGTGATGAAACATATTTAACCCCGAACGGCCTTATGTTAGGCGCAAGATCACTTGTTTTGATTGGAGAGCTCACGTGGGCACCGCAAAAAACCTCGCTTTCTGGGCCGTGCTGCTTCTGCTGATCGTGGCACTGTTCAACCTTTTCAGCGGGTCAGGGAACACGCTGCAAAGCCAGAACCGGCCATATTCGCAATTCGTGACCGAAGTTGGCGATGGGTTTGTCAAATCCGCAACGCTGGATGGCGAAAAAGTCCTGTACCGCGGATCCGACGGTAAGGACTATGTGACGATCAAGCCGGAAGACGCCGAAGTCACCAACCTTCTGCTCGACAACAATATTCCCGTCAGCGCGAAAAGCCAGGAAGAGAGCGGCTTTCAGGCTTTCATCATCTCGCTCCTGCCGATTCTGCTGCTGATCGGTGTCTGGATCTATTTCATGAACCGGATGCAGGGCGGCGGCAAAGGCGGTGCCATGGGCTTTGGCAAGAGCCGCGCCAAGCTGCTGACGGAAAAGCAGGGACGCGTCACCTTTGACGACGTCGCCGGTATCGACGAAGCCAAGGAAGAACTGGAAGAGATCGTCGAATTCCTGCGTAACCCGCAGAAATTCAGCCGCCTTGGCGGCAAGATCCCCAAGGGTGCGCTGCTTGTCGGCCCTCCGGGTACCGGTAAAACCCTGCTGGCCCGCGCCATTGCGGGCGAGGCGGGTGTGCCCTTCTTCACCATTTCTGGTTCGGATTTCGTCGAGATGTTTGTCGGTGTCGGTGCATCGCGTGTGCGCGACATGTTCGAGCAAGCCAAGAAAAACGCCCCCTGCATCGTGTTCATCGACGAGATTGACGCGGTCGGTCGCCACCGTGGCGCAGGCTATGGCGGGGGCAATGACGAGCGTGAGCAGACCCTCAACCAGCTCCTGGTTGAAATGGACGGCTTTGAGGCAAACGAGGGCGTGATCATAGTGGCTGCGACGAACCGTCGCGACGTGCTCGACCCTGCACTGCTGCGGCCTGGCCGCTTTGACCGCCAGGTCACCGTCCCGAACCCCGACATCAAGGGCCGCGAAAAGATCCTCGGCGTCCATGCCCGCAAGACACCGCTCGGTCCCGACGTCGATTTGCGCATCATCGCGCGCGGCACGCCCGGTTTTTCCGGTGCGGACCTTGCGAACCTCGTGAACGAAGCGGCATTGATGGCCGCCCGTGTCGGTCGTCGGTTCGTGACAATGATCGATTTCGAAAGCGCCAAGGACAAGATCATGATGGGGGCGGAGCGCCGCTCCATGGTGATGACGCCTGCCCAAAAGGAAATGACCGCCTATCACGAAGCAGGTCACGCGGTTGTCGGCATGGCCCTGCCCAAGTGCGATCCGGTCTACAAGGCCACGATCATTCCGCGTGGTCAGGCCCTTGGCATGGTGATGTCCTTGCCGGAAATGGACCAGCTGAATTACTTCAAGGATGAGCTGGAGCAGAAGATCGCGATGACCATGGCCGGCAAGGCTGCCGAGATCATCAAGTATGGCGAAGGTACCGTCTCCAACGGCCCTTCGGGCGATATCATGCAGGCGTCAAACCTGGCGCGCGCCATGGTGATGCGGTGGGGCATGTCCGATCTGGTTGGCAACATCGACTATCAGGAAGCGGCTGAGGCATTCCGTGGGGGCGGCGGTGCCGGCGGCTTCTCGATCTCTGCCAACACCAAGGAGCTGATCGAGCAAGAGGTCAAACGTATCATCGACGAAGGATATCAGCGTGCCTATGGTCTGCTGTCCGAGCGTCACGATGAATGGGAACGCCTTGCGCAGGGCCTGCTGGAATACGAGACCCTGACCGGCGCAGAAATCGAACGGGTCATGAAGGGCGAGCCGCCCAGTTCGACCTCGGGTGAGGACGATAGCTCCAATTCGGGCAACGCGCCCTCCGTCGCGGCGATCCCCAAGACCAAGCCGCGCAACAAGCCGGACAGTGGCAGCCTGGAACCTGAACCCTCTGCCTGAAACACCGGGAAACACCGGGCGCATCGAAAAACGACAATGTCAGACCGGGGCCCAAGTGGCCCCGGTTTTCTTTTGCGCCTCGTCTTGCGCTTGCGGGGCGTCCCGGTCCATCTTGCCGGCGAGATGACACAAGGAGGTCCTGATGCCCGCCCTGATGCCGACTGAATACACCGCGCGCGTGACCTGGATTGGCGTTGTTGGCAACCGCGATGCGGCGCTGGCCTCTTCCGCGCTCAAGAGCGTCCAGGCGCTCTTTGACGGTCCCGTCGGAGAAAGCCATGGTGGTTTGACCCGGCCGTCTTGCAGTCGCGTGCTCAAGCAACATCCGCGCAACACCGAAATCCGAAACGTCCGTCAGTTTTCGATCATCTCGGCAGAAGAGCTTGCCGAGATCGCGCACCGGATGGAGCTTGCAGAGCTTGATCCCTCGCTGCTGGGGGCGACCTTGGTGGTGAAGGGGATCCCCGATTTTACCAGGGTGCCACCGTCCTCGCGTCTTCAAGGACCAGACGGAGTGACCCTGACCGTCGACATGGAAAACCGTCCCTGCACCTTGCCTGCGCGCGTCATCGAAGACGCCATGCCGGGATATGGCAAACGCTTCAAACCCGCGTCGCTTGGGCGGCGCGGGGTAACGGCATGGGTCGAACGTGAAGGGACTATTTCAGTGGGCGACGAAATGCGCCTGCACATACCGGATCAGCCGGTATGGTCTTGTCTCGGCAAGGCCCGACGAGGGAAGACAGACCTTGCCGAAACGACTTAGGCCTTAAACGACGGCCAAGACAACAGCGGCCAGCAACAGCGTGGCGGCGAAACTTGTATGGAACACAACAGCGGCAGCACTCATGACATTCTCCTTAGCAGCAAGAACAGCGTCTCTCTTGCAATACTAACAACCGGTAAACAGAATTGGTTCCATAGAGGTTTTCCTTACCTTTGAACTGGAACAGACGCAGAGGGCGCCTTGATTGGCGCCGCTTTCGGCAGATCCGGTTTGCAGGCGCCATTACCGGCGACCCCGCATGATCCACTTGCCCGCGCTATTCCGATAAATTTTACAGGACCGTATCGACCATGACTCAGCCGACGGATATCGAAATTGCCCGTGCCGCGACGAAACACAAGATACAGGCGATCGGTGCGCGGCTGGATATCCCGGAGGAGGCCCTGCTGCCATATGGACATGACAAGGCAAAGGTGGCTCAAGGCTTTATCGATGGGCTGACAGACCGTCCCAATGGCAAGCTGATCCTTGTAACTGCCATCACCCCGACGCCAGCGGGCGAGGGCAAGACGACCACCACCGTGGGCCTCGGCGATGGATTGAACCGCATCGGCAAACGCGCCGCGATCTGCATCCGCGAGGCATCGCTCGGCCCCTGCTTCGGGTTGAAAGGGGGGGCCGCCGGGGGAGGTCATGCGCAGGTGATCCCCATGGAGGACATGAACCTGCATTTCACGGGCGACTTTCATGCCATCACGTCAGCGCACAACCTGCTGTCCGCGATGATCGACAACCATATCCACTGGGGAAATGAGTTGCAGATAGATCAGCGCCGCGTGGTTTGGCGGCGGGTGATGGATATGAACGACCGGGCGTTGCGCGATATGGTGACATCTCTGGGTGGGGCGGCAAATGGGTTTCCGCGCCAGACAGGTTTTGACATCACCGTGGCCTCCGAAGTCATGGCGATCCTGTGTCTTGCCGATGACCTGGCAGACCTTCAGCGCCGTCTGGGCGATATCATCGTAGCCTACACCCGCGAGAAAGAGCCGATCCGCGCGCGGGATCTCAAGGCCGATGGAGCGATGACGGTTCTGCTGCGCGACGCGATGCAGCCGAACCTGGTTCAGACGCTGGAAAATAACCCTGCATTTGTGCACGGTGGTCCCTTCGCCAATATCGCGCATGGCTGCAACTCGGTGATCTCGACCCGGCTGGCGCTGAAGCTTGCCGATTACGTCGTGACCGAGGCTGGCTTTGGCGCCGACCTCGGCGCCGAAAAGTTCATGGACATCAAGTGCCGCAAGGCAGGGTTGGAACCTGATGCCGTTGTGCTTGTGGCCACGGTGCGGTCGCTGAAAATGAACGGTGGGGTGACAAAGGACGATTTGAGCCGCGAAAACCCCGGGGCTGTGCAGCAGGGCTGCGCTAACCTGACCCGTCACCTTGAAAACCTGCGGGGGTTCGGCGTGCCTGTGGTCGTGGCGATCAACCGCTTTACCGATGATACCGATGCGGAGCTGGACGTGCTGCGTCAGGCGGTCGAGGCTGAAGACACCGAAGTCTTCATGTGCAATCACTGGGCAGAAGGCTCTTCCGGTATTGAGGCGCTTTCCCATCGCGTTGCGAGCCTCGCCGATCATCGCGACACAGCGTTTACACTGCTCTATCCCGATGACATGCCGCTTTTTGAAAAGATCGAAACGGTCGCAAAGCGCATCTATCGGGCGGAAGGCGTCGATGCCGATGCCAGGATCCGTGGGCAACTGGCCGATTGGGAAGCGCAGGGGTTTGGCAATCTGCCCGTCTGCATGGCCAAGACCCAATACAGTTTTTCCGCCGATCCAGCTGCCCGCGGTGCGATCACCGGCCACCGGATACCCGTACGCGAGGTGCGGCTGAGCGCGGGCGCGGGGTTTGTCGTGGTGATCTGCGGTGACATCATGACCATGCCCGGGTTGCCACGCAGCCCCGCAGCCGAGGGGATCTGCCTGAATGGCGATAACCAGGTCACGGGGTTGTTCTAGCGCGGCATGGGGATGGCGCGCGCCACAGGGCCTGTCAGTACGGCAATGGCGCTGCGTCCCATCAGGCTGCCGAGCACGCTGCCATGGCTGTGCAGCCCGCCAGTGTAGGTGCCAAAGGCAGGCATGATGACACGTGCTGAATCAATCAGGAAACTGGGCCGTGCGCGGCCGCCCGTGCGTTTGATTGCGGCCTTGGGGTGATAGTGGCCCGAGATTTCGCCAGTCGCTGTGGTCTGCGCGATATGTCGAAACGACAATGGGGGCTTGCTCATGTCTGCCAGATGGGTGCCGCCCAGACCGACAGGGCCCGGATCATGGTTGCCCTCGATCCAGATCCATTCCCTTCCTGCCTGCAAGCGCTGCAACCAGATGAGGGTCGGGCCATCCAGGGCTCCGGCAGCGGCGGCATCATCGAAACTGTCACCAAGGCAGATCACCTGGTCGGGTGCCAGTGCGTCGATCTCCTCCTCCAGCCGCTGGAGGGTATCCTGAGTCTCATAAGGGGGAAGGGCGCTGCCGCCTCGTCGTGCGATACGTTCGGATTTCCCAAGATGCAGGTCCGAAACGCAGAGCGTGCGCTGCGCGGGCCAGTAGAGCGCGCCTGAGCCGCGTGCGATCAACGCCTCACCGGACAGCGTGAAGGCGTAGCCCTGCAACGGTGCGGCCTCAGACAAGGCCAGCCTCCTGCATCAGGCGCTCGGCCTCCTGTGCCTCCAGCCGGGCGCGGCCTTCGCCCTCGATAGGAACCTTGCCGATTTCCATGAACAACGGTGCGGCCAGCGGGGAAACCCTCTCCAACCGCAAGTGATCGATCCGGCCCGCGACCCGTTGGGTCATTTCCACGATCCGGCCGAAATCGACCAGGCCACGCATCGCCTCCTGCCGCGTGATCTCCATCAGCAGATGATTGGGGTCATATTTCAGCAAGGTGTCGTAGAGGATATCCGAGGAAAACGTCGCCTGTCGCCCGCTTTTCCGGGTCGATGGGGTATTGCGCTGAATCAGCCCGGCAATGGTTGCGGCGCCACGAAAGGTGCGCTTCATGACCGCGTTTCCGGCAAGCCAGCCATCCAGCCCGTTCCGCAGGGCGACAGGGTCGAAAAGAGCGGTGGGGTCCAGCACCTCCTCCAGTCCCCAGATCAGCGTCGCGTAGTCGGTCGAAACAAAGCCAAGCGGGGCGAGGCCCAGTTCCTCCATCCGTTTTGTCAGAAGCAAGCCGAGGGTCTGCATGGCATTGCGTCCGGCAAACCCATAGATGCAGACATGCATCCGACCATCGTGCGGAAAGCTTTCGACCAGCAGTCGCCCAGGTTCGGGCAGGCGCGACACCTCGCGCTGAAGGGACAGCCATTGCGATGTGTGGCGGGGCAATTCTGGCCAGCTGTCCTGCTGGAACATGCGCAGGATCCGCTGCGACAATTGCGTGGATGTGGCAAATTTCGTCCCGCTGAACACGGCGACCTTTGGTTTGCGCCCGCCATCACGGCTGACCTCGACGGTCATTTCGCGCAGAGATTCATAGCGCACGATCCTGCCGCCGATCAGAAACGTGTCACCGGGCGTCAATGAGGTGGCAAAGCTTTCCTCGACCTCGCCCAGAGGCTTGCCGCCGCCGCGTTTCAACCGGACCTTGAGCGTGTCTGTATCCTGGATCGTGCCGATATTCATCCGGATCAGCTGGCTGGCGCGGGGGTCGCGCAGATGCCAGCGACCATCGGGGGCCTGTTTCAGGCGCTGCCACTGATCATACGCCCGCAACGCGTAGCCGCCCGTGGCACAGTAATCGAGGCAGGCGTCGAATTCGTTGCGCGCCAGATCGGCATAGGGGCCGGCAGTGCGCACCTCATCGAAGAGGTCCTCTGCTGCAAAGGGACCGGCGCAGGCGGCAATCAGGATATGCTGACACAGGACGTCACGCGGCCCTGGGCCGCGCGGATCGCCATCCAGGTCGGCGGCGACAACCGCCTCCAGCGCGGCTTCGCATTCCACCACCTCGAACCGGTTGGCAGGCACCAGCAGCGCCTTGGAGGGGGCGTTATAGCGGTGATTTGCGCGGCCGATACGCTGGACCAGCCGCTTGACGTTCTTTGGGGCACCGACCTGGATCACCAGATCGACATCGCCCCAGTCGATCCCCAGGTCCAAAGACCCTGTGCAGACGACCGCGCGCAGGCGCCCTTGCACCATCGCGCGTTCCACCCGGTCCCGCTGTACCTTGTCGAGAGAGCCGTGGTGGATGCCGATCGGCAGGCCATCGTCGTTTGCCAGCCAGAGGTTGTGAAAAAAGATTTCGGCCTGGGCGCGCGTGTTGTGAAAGATCAGGGTGATGCGGTGTTGCCTGATCTGTTCCAGCACATCGGGGATCGCGTAGACGCCACCACCGCCCGACCATGGCGGCGGCGTTTCGGTGTGCAGCATCCGGATATCTGGTGCGGGGCCCGGATCGGCCATCAGGATGTGACAGGGATCAGGATGGCGCGCCAGGAACCCGGCGAGTGCGGGCGGATCTTCCACGGTCGCCGACAGTCCGACACGTCGCAGACCGGGGCATAGCCGTTCCAGCCGGGCCAGCGCCAGCATCAGTTGATCGCCTCGCTTGCTCTCAGCCAGGGCATGGATTTCGTCAACCACCACCCGCTTTAGCCCGGCGAACATGCGCGGGGCATCGTCGTAGGACATCAGCAGTGCCAGGCTTTCTGGTGTGGTCAGCAGGATGTGGGGCGGATCCGCGCGCTGCCGTCTCTTGCGGCTGGACGGGGTGTCGCCTGTGCGGTCCTCGATGCGGATCGGCAGCGCCATCTCGGCGACGGGCGTTTCCAGGTTGCGCCGGATATCTGCCGCCAGTGCCTTCAGCGGCGAGATATAGAGCGTGTGCAAGCCGTCATGCGGGTGGTTCGCCAGATCGATCAGCGTCGGCAGGAACCCCGCCAGCGTCTTGCCCCCTCCGGTTGGGGCAATCAGTAACAGGGCGGGGTCGTCGGCGCGCTCCAGCATCTCCTGTTGATGTGGGTGCACCTGCCAGCCATGGCTGGCAAACCAATTGGAAAATGTTTCGGGGAGCGACCTCATGGGAACAGAGATAGGCCTCGGCCCCCAATTTGACGAGCCTAGCCCGAGAGTTTTTGCAGCTTGTCGCGCAGTTCTGCGATTGTCGGGGCCAGGCGTGTCTGCCCCTTGTCGGCCGCTTCTTCCGACCAGGATGAAAACCGCTCGAGGAGGGGCAGGAATGTTTCGATTTCCTCGGCTGTCCAGCCTTTCAGATAATCGCCCAGAATCAGGAACTTGATCGTACGAACGGCGTCAACCGTCGCGCGGCCCTTTGGGGTAAGCTCGACAATGGTGCGTCGTGCATCTTGTTGACTGACACCACGGGCCAGCAGCCCCTGGTTGATCAATTCAGACACCAATCGCGACGCGCGTGAGGGATCGATGCATAGCCGCGTCGCGATGGTGGAAACCATCGTTTCGCCCTTGTCGGCGCCGAATTCGTTTGACGGGGCCCAGGTGGCAATCAGCACGTCGAGCTTTGGCAAGTCGATGTCGAGACCCAGTTCGCTTAGCGCCATGCGCCCCAGTTCGCGGGTGCCGACGCGACGCCGCCACTGCTGAAGGATCGCATCGATGACCAGCGCCTTGTCGGTGACGGCCGCAGGTATCCCGGCGTGGGACAGAAAGTCGGCCATATCTTCGTCTCGCGTACTGATCGGACTACCCTCCGGTTGAGGCTGGAACTTGCATGCTATTGACATGCTTATGCCGCGCGCACATATTCATTTCAAACAATTTTATCAAGTCTCAACCTGTGTTCACACAGCTTTGCTGCTGGGCTGCCTGAGGTTTTCGAAAGTACTGACGCAAAATGATATCTCCAAAAGACCGCGCGGAAACCACGACCGCAGCGCAGGACATTCCTTCGCCTGACAGTCGCAGGCTGCGCGTTGTACTGCTGACCGTCGCGCTGACGCTTTTCCTCGCTTCGACAGGACAGTCCATCGTATCGACGGCACTGCCGGAAATCGTGAGTGATTTGGGTGGCTTGTCTTATATCACATGGGTTGTCACGGCCTACCTGTTGTCTTCGACCATAGGGGCGCCTATCGCCGGTAAACTGGGCGATATGTACGGACGCAAGATCGTGTTGCAATGCGCGATCGTGATCTTTTTGCTGGGCGGCGCGATTGCCGGCATGGCCTGGAACATGCCGGTGCTGATTCTCGGGCGGATTATCCAGGGTTTGGGTGGGGGCAGCCTGATCGTGGTATCGATGGCGGTGGTTGCAGATGTTCTGCCACCGCGTGAACGCGCCCGCGCGCAAGGCACACTTTCGGCGGTCTTTGGCGTCTCGACTGTTCTGGGGCCGCTGGTCGGGGGCTTTCTGGTGCAAAGCGTTGGCTGGCACTGGATCTTTTTCGTCAACCTGCCCTTCGGTGTCGCCGCCTTTGTCGTGCTGACACGGACGCTGGCAGCCCAGGCGCAAACAGTGCGTCACAAGATGGATTACCTTGGCGCGGTTCTTTTGATGTGTTTTCTCAGCGCGCTCGTTCTGCTGGCGAACCTGGCTGGCACCATCCTGCCCTGGGGCTCCGTTGCGACGCTCGCTCTGATGGGGCTGACCGTTCTTTCCCTTGCCGCATTCCTGCTCAACGAAGCGCGGGCCAGCGAACCCGTGATGCCGCTCTTGTTGTTCAGGGTCCGCAATTATCAGGTCGCCAACAGCGTCAACTTTCTCGTCGGCATGGCGATGTTCGGTACGATTTCCTTCGTTCCGATGTTCCTGCAAGTGGTGAAGGGCGTCGAACCGGCGCGCAGCGGCCTCTACCTGATCGCGATGATGGCCGGGCTGATCGGCGGGTCATTTTCAGCGGGCCGTTTCATGACGCGCACCGGACGGTACAAGTTTTTGCCGCCCTTGGCGACGGGATTGCTTTGTATTGCTCTGATCGCCCTGTCCCGGATCGGACCGGAAACACCATTGTGGCAGATCGCGGCTAACCTTGCCTTTGTCGGCATGGGGATCGGGCCGAATCTGAGCGTGGGTGTCGTGTCGATCCAGACGGCTATTCCGCGCGAACATCTGGGCGTCGGTACGGCAAGCGCCAATATGTTCCGATTGACGGGCGGTGCCGTTGGCACGTCGATTTTCGGAGCGGTGTTCAATCATGGCATGGCCCTGCACGTGCAGCCCTTGATGCCGCAGCTGGAGCGGATTCAGGACCTGACCACCAGCATCATTGCGCAGCTTGAACCGATCGCCCGCGCCGAAGTCGTCCAAGGGTTTTCGAACGCGATTTCACCGATGTTCCTGATCGGCGCTGTCGTCGCAGCCCTTGCATGCCTCATCTCTCTGCGCCTGGTTGAGCTGCCTCTGGGGGCGGGCAGCTCGCAACGCGGCAGCGCGCCGGCGGAATGAACGCCGCCGCTCTCTCCACTCGGTAGACCTCGCTCGCACGGCAACGGAAAAGGCCCTGCCGGTATCGCCAGCAGGGCCTTTTCGCCTAGGCGATTGATCTTGCTCAGACGAGTGTGGCCTGAGTTGACGCGCGCATCTCTTCTTCGCTGACCCCGTCGGCCAGTTCGACGATCGTCAGGCCGCCCTCGACGACGTCTAGCACCCCGAGGTTGGTGATGATGCGATCGACCACGGCGCGCCCTGTCAATGGCAGAGTGCATTCCTTCAGCACCTTGGAGTCGCCGTGCTTGTTGGTGTGGTCCATTACCACGACGACCTTGCGCACCCCTGCGACCAGATCCATTGCGCCGCCCATTCCCTTGACCAGCTTGCCCGGAATCATCCAGTTCGCCAGGTCACCGTTCTCGGCCACTTCCATCGCGCCAAGGATTGCCATCGCAATCTTGCCGCCCCGGATCATGCCGAAACTGGTGGCACTGTCAAAATAGGCAGTCTGGGGCAATTCGGTGATCGTCTGCTTGCCCGCATTGATCAGGTCGGCATCCTCGGTGCCTTCGACAGGAAAGGGGCCCATGCCCAACATGCCGTTTTCCGATTGCAGGGTCACTTCGACGCCCTCGGGGATGTAATTCGACACGAGCGTCGGAATACCGATCCCCAGGTTCACGTACATCCCGTCTTCAAGCTCTTGCGCCGCGCGGGCGGCCATCTGGTCTCTGTCCCAAGGCATGGCGGTCCTCCTCAAATCTCAATGGGTCTGTCTGACAGGGCGTCAGGCCGCAGGGCGGGTGGTGCGTTTCTCGATGCGTTTTTCATGCTCACCCTGAATGATACGGTGAACGTAGACGCCGGGCAGGTGAATCGCATCGGGGTCAAGGCTTCCGGTCGGCACGATCTCTTCGACCTCGACGACGCACATCTTGCCGCACATGGCAGCGGGCGGGTTGAAATTGCGGGCGGTCTTGCGAAAGATCAGGTTTCCAGTCGGATCGGCTTTCCAAGCCTTGACGATGGAAAGATCTGCGACGATCCCCCGTTCAAGCACATACTCCTGACCGTCGAAGTCCTTGGTTTCCTTGCCTTCTGCGATCACGGTGCCCACACCGGTCTTGGTATAGAAACCCGGAATGCCCGCGCCACCGGCACGCATCCGTTCGGCCAGTGTGCCTTGCGGGTTGAATTCCAGCTCAAGTTCGCCAGACAGATACTGGCGCATGAATTCGGCATTTTCCCCCACGTAGGAGGAGATCATCTTTTTCACCTGGCGCGTCTGCAAAAGGATGCCGATCCCGAAATCATCCACTCCGGCGTTATTGGAGGCAAAGGTCAGATCCTTGGTGCCTGCGTACTTGATGGCGCTCAATAGCAGCTCCGGGATACCACAGAGGCCAAAGCCACCTGCCGCTATGAACATGCCATCGAACAGCACGCCATCCAGTGCTTCGGCAGCGGAATCGAACACCTTTTTCATAAATTCCTCCAATTTATTTTCTACTTTCTGACGTCGCGCGCAGCTCATGTCAATTTATTGCCGCAGCATGGCAAGGAGTGCCGCAACGCAGAAACGGCCCCGGAGTCCGGAGCCGTTTCTGGTCATCGAAAGCGCAGTTCAGATCGAGCGTTGCCCTATTCGCTATCTTCGGCGGCCTCTCCGGAAGGCTTGGTCGCCGTCTTCTTGGCCGCTGTTTTCTTCGGCGCGGCCTTGGTGGTCTTGGCCGCTGATGTCTTGCCCGTCGTGGCCTTTTTTGCGGCTGGCTTCTTGGCAGGGGTCTTAGCCGCCGCCTTTTTCGCTGCGGGTTTCTTTGCGGCGGCCTTGCGGGCAGGTTTCTTGCCGGTCTTGGCGGCTTTTTCGGCAATCAGTTCGACTGCTGCCTCCATCGTCAGGCTCTCGGGCTCCACATCGTTGGGCAGGGTCGCGTTGATCTTTTCCCACTTCACGTAGGGGCCGTATCGACCCGACATGACATTGACCGGTCCGCCGTGTTCTGGGTGCTCGCCCAGCTCTTTCAATGGCTTGGCGGCCTGACCGCGACCGCCGCGCGCCGCTTTCTGCGCCAGCAGTTCAACCGCGCGGTTCATGCCGACCTCAAAAACCTCGTCCACGTTGGCCAAGTTCGCATAGGTCTTGTTGTGCTTGACGAAGGGGCCATATCGCCCGATCCCGGCCTCGATGACTTCTCCGTCTTCGGGGTGCGGGCCGATCTGGCGTGGCAGGTTAAGCAACGTCAGTGCCTTTTCCAGATCAATGGAATCAACTTCCCATCCCTTTGGCAGAGAGGCGCGCGGGGGTTTGGGCACCTCCTCGGTGGCATCGCCACGCTGCACGTAGGGGCCGAAACGACCATCGCGAAGCGTGATCGCCTCTTCGTTGTCGTAGCCGAGGATCTTGCCGTCCGGGCCGATCGAATGACCTTCGGCGCCCGGCGGACCGAACGGGCGGGTAAAGCGACATTCAGGATAGTTGGAGCAACCGATGAAGGCGCCACCAGACCGCGCCGTGCGCATTGAAAGCCGCCCCTGGCCACAATTGGGGCAAAGGCGGGGATCGCTGCCATCGCCGGTCGGCGGGAACAGATGCGGTTCAAGAACCTCGTTGATTTTCTCCAGCACGTCCGTGATGCGCAGCTCGGATGTCTCTTCGATGGCAGCATGGAAATCGCGCCAAAAGCGTTTCAGGACATCCTTGTAGTCACGCTCGCCCGCTGAAACGTCATCAAGCTCGCCTTCAAGATCTGCGGTAAAATCGTATTCGACGTACTTGTGAAAGTAGTTCGACAGGAAGGCGATCACCAGACGCCCCTTGTCCTCGGGGATCATCCGCGACTTGTCCGTGCGCACGTAACCGCGATCCTGAATCGTGGTGACGATGCTGGCATAGGTCGACGGGCGGCCGATTCCCAGCTCTTCCATACGCTTGACCAGCGTCGCCTCGGTGTAGCGGGGGGGCGGTTGGGTGAAGTGTTGATCGGGCGTGATGGTCTTTTTCTTTGCCGGCTCGCCCTGGCTGATCTGAGGCAGGCGATTGTCGTCGTCGTCAACGACTGCGTCGTCCTTTCCTTCCTCGTAAACCCTTAGAAATCCGTCGAAAATCACCACTTGCCCAGTGGCGCGCAGCTCGACCTGCTGGTCGGCGCTGGTGATGTCGACGGTGGTGCGCTCCATGCGGGCGCCCTCCATCTGACAGGCCAGCGTGCGCTTCCAGATCAGATCGTAAAGCTTTCGCTGATCCGCATCGGTGATCTTCAACGCGGCGGCGTCCTTGGTCATCTCGGTCGGACGGATACACTCGTGCGCTTCCTGCGCGTTCTTGGCCTTGTTCTTGTAGACCCGCGGGCTGGAGGGCACGTATTCCGCGCCATAGCGTTCCTTGATCGCATCGCGCGCGGCCGTGACGGCCTCGGGGGCCATGTCGATGCCGTCGGTCCGCATGTAGGTGATCAGGCCGGCCTCATACAGGCGCTGTGCCGCGCTCATCGTCTGGCGTGCACCCATGCCGAACTTGCGGCTTGCCTCCTGTTGCAGGGTCGAGGTCATGAAGGGCGGCGAGGGATTGCGGGATGCGGGCTTGGCCTCGACCGAGGCGACGGTCAGATCGCGCGAGGTGATGGCCTGTACGGCAAGCTCGGCTTTCGTTTCGTTTTCAATGGAGTAGCGGTCGAGCTTGTCGCCACCCAACACTGTCAGGCGGGCTTCGTATTCCTGCCCACGCGGGGTCGTCAGGATGGCCTTGACCGTCCAGTATTCACGGGCGCGAAAGACCTCGATCTCCATCTCGCGCTCGACGATCAGGCGCAGGCAGACCGATTGCACGCGACCGGCCGACTTGGCACCGGGCAGCTTGCGCCACAGCACCGGAGACAGGTTGAAGCCGACGAGGTAGTCGAGGGCGCGGCGGGCCAGATAGGCCTCGACCAGCGGGGCATCGACCTGACGCGGGTTCTTCATCGCCTCGGTCACGGCGGTCTTGGTGATGGCGTTGAACACGACCCGGCTGACCGGGGTATCGGCCTTGATCGCCTTGCGCTTGCGCAGCGTCTCCTCCAGGTGCCAGGAAATCGCCTCTCCCTCGCGGTCGGGGTCGGTCGCGAGGATCAGGGCATTGTCGTCTTTCAGGGCATCCGCAATCGCCTTCACGTGTTTGCGACTGTCCGTTCCGACCTCCCACAGCATCTCGAAGTCGTTGTCCGTATCGACCGATCCATCCTTGGGGGGCAGGTCCCGGACGTGGCCGTAAGAGGCGAGAACGGTGTAATCGGAGCCCAGATATTTGTTGATTGTCTTGGCCTTAGCCGGGGATTCCACAACAACAACGGGCATCAGAGTTCCTTTCGCATGGCGGCTCGACTCGAAGATCGCGCCTTGGCGGCGGAACATGTGGGGCCTGTGGGTGGCTTGTCAATGGAGACAATCCAGACCGGGCGCAAGCCCCCGCCACGGTGGCTGGCGGGGGCTGCGACTGGCCAGGATCAGGAAAGCCGGGCGATGAAGCCGCCTGGTTGCCGTTCGATACGGCCCTGAAGTTCAAGGTCGGTGAGGGCGGGCATGACGCGTCGCGCCGGGCTGGCGATGTCGCGCAGCAGCTGATCCTCGGGCAGCGGCGAGGGGCCGAGGCGGTCGAGAATGACGGCGTGCAGATCCCGGATGTCGCGTGGGGATCGGGGCGGGGTGGGGGCATTGCCGGGGTGGGCAGATCGTGTCGGGGCAGGGGGGCGTGGCGCATTGGCACGATTTTCACCAGTTGTACCAATGGCTTCGATCACGTCGTGGGCACCGCGCACCAGGGTGGCACCGTCCCGGAGCAGCATGTTGCACCCGGAGGCGCGGGCGTCGAATGGATGGCCGGGCACCGCCAGCACCTCTCGTCCCTGATCGAGTGCGTTGCGGGCGGTGATGAGAGAGCCGGACTTGGCCGCGGCCTCGACCACGATGACGGCGCGGGCCAGGCCGCTGATCAGCCGATTGCGCAGAGGAAAGTGGCGGGCCGTGGGCGACAGACCGATGGGCTGTTCCGACAAACGCAGGCCATTTTGCAAGATCGTGTTTGCCAAGTCACTGTTTTCAATAGGGTATATGGTATCGACACCCCCGGCCATCACGGCGACCGTGCCACTGTCCTGGCTGGAGGAATGGGCCGCGGTGTCGACGCCGCGGGCCAGGCCTGACACGATTACAAAGCCTTCGGACGCCAGGTCTGCGGCCATCGAACGTGCCATGCGCAGCCCGAGGGAGGAGGCCATGCGAGATCCGACAATGGCGATCATCGGGCGCGCAAGAGCGGCATCATTGCCCATGATCCAGAGGCAGGGTGGCGGATCGGAGAGATCCAGCAATTGTCGCGGATAAGCCGGGTCGCCAAGGCAGATCAGCCGGGCACCACAGGCGTCACCCTTGGCAAGCTCTTGTTCTGCATCAGGTTTTGGGAAGGGAGTGTATTTAGTCAGCCCTGCCGCACGGGCCATGTCGGGCAGCGCATCCAGCGCCGCAGCGGCGGTGCCATGCTCGGCCAGCAGGCGATAGAAGGTCGCGATGCCGACGCGGTTCGATCGCAAGAGACGAAGCCACGACAGCCGTTCATCTTCCGTGGTGGGTGGGAGTGGGGGGTGAGTGGAAGGATGTGTATCCACGACCATCGTGACTCCGCCTGCTTGCAGAATCGTTTTACCGCTCGGGTGGTTAATTAACGGTAAAGAGGTCTCGGTGCCGGGCGTCTGCGATCAGCGGTTTGGCGCTGAAAGCAACGTCGGTGCCTACGTCGGTATCTTGGCGGTATCCGAGCGGTGCGATCTGGCGTGCCCGTCTTTTGATCGAATCGCCCTGCGCAGGCCACGGCAGACATGAAAAGGCCGCGCCCCAAGCGGGGCGCGGCGATATCGTTAGCAACAAGATCGGCGGGTCAGGTGCCGGAGCCGCCGACGGTCAGCCCGCCGATCAGGACAGTGGGTTGACCGACGCCCACCGGCACCCACTGGCCCGCCTTGCCGCAATTGCCCATGCCGGGGTCGAGGGCGAGGTCGTTGCCGAGGGCGCGGATACGTTTCATCGCGGCAGGACCATCCCCGATCAGCGTCGCGCCCTTGACCGGCGCGACGCGCTTGCCGTCTTTCACCAGGTAGGCCTCGGTGCAGGAAAAGACGAACTTGCCATTGGTGATGTCGACCTGACCGCCGCCAAAGCCGACGGCGTGGATGCCGTCCTTCATGTCCGCAACGATGTCGTCGGGGGCGCTGTCACCGCCGAGCATGTAGGTGTTGGTCATGCGCGGCATCGGCGCGTGGGCATAGCTTTCGCGGCGACCGTTGCCGGTGGGTTCGACCCCCATCAGGCGGGCATTCTGGCGGTCCTGCATATAGCCGACGAGGATGCCGTCCTCGATCAACACGTTCTTGCCGGAGGGCGTCCCTTCGTCGTCGATGGTGATGGAGCCGCGACGGTCGGGAATGGTGCCGTCATCCAGAACGGTGACGCCGCGCGCCGCGACCTGCTGTCCGATCAGCCCGGAGAAGGCCGAGGAGCCCTTGCGGTTGAAGTCGCCCTCAAGCCCGTGACCGACGGCTTCGTGCAGCATGACGCCGGGCCAGCCTGGCCCGAGCAGCACATCCATGATGCCGGCGGGGGCGGGGATTGCCTCAAGGTTCACGAGGGCAACGCGCAGGGCTTCGCGTGCCTTGGCCTGCCAGTCAGCGGGGTCGAGCAGCCCGTCGAGACCGATGCGCCCGCCCCCCCCGGCGGTGCCGGTCTGGCGCTGGCCCTTGTCCTCGACGATAACCGAGACGTTGACGCGGGTCATCGGGCGCATGTCGCGCACGATATGCCCCTCGGGGCGCAGGATCTCGATCTCCTGGCAGGAGGCGGCGACCGTGGCGCTGACCTGCACGACACGGGGGTCGAGGTCGCGGCAGAAGGCGTCGATCTCGCGCAGGGTATCGACCTTGACCGGAAAGGCGTGGCCCGCGATGGGGTCAAGTTCGGCATAGAGCCTGGCATTGGTGGCGCGCGGGGCGGGGGCCATGGTGCCGCCGCCATCGGCCACGGCAAGACGCGCGGTGGCGACGGCGCGACGCAGGGCGCTTTCCGAGATTTCCGTTGCGTGCGCATAGCCTGCAACCTCGCCGCGCACGGCGCGCAGGCCGAATCCCTCGGCCGCGTCGTAGGAGGCCGTACGGATCCGACCGTCATCAAAATGCAACATCTCGGATCGGCGACGTTCCATGAAAAGCTCGCCATCGTCGGCACCGGCGACGGCGTCGCGCAGCAGCGACAGGGCTGCGCCCTCATCCAGCATTGTCTCGAAGGGGCGGAACAGGGTATCTGTCATTGGGGGACGGCCTTTTGTGACGTAGAGTGGCAACGGGGGCCTGAATGACAGGGACGGGACGGGAATTCTTGATCTAAATCAAAAAAGCGTCCCTTTGCCGCGCAGGCGATTGTTGTCGTAGGCGTTAGAATATGGTTTTAAGCATCGACAAACAACGGGAGCGGGCCGGAGTTCCGGCGATTTCCCGAAAGACACGAACGACACGCACCAAGAACTGCACCAACCGATCAGGGTGACCAATGCGATTTTTGAAACCTTCTCTGGCCCTTCTGGCCGCATTCCCAGCCCTTCCCGCCATGGCGCAGGAGCTTGAACGCGTGGGCAAGCCGCACCTCGGCGGCATCGGCTTTCAGCCGGCATCGTCGTCCGAGGCAGCGGATCTGCAATGGCTCGACGGCATGATCCTGGTGATCATCACGGCCATCGTCATCCTGGTGACGGGGCTGCTGTTGTTCGCCGCGTGGCGCTACAACCGCAAGCGGAACCCGGTTCCGTCGACCTTTACGCACAATTCGCCGCTGGAGATCGCCTGGACGATCGTGCCGATCGTGATCCTGATGTTCATCGGGGCGTTTTCGCTGCCGACGCTGTTCAAGCAGCAGACGATTCCCGACGGCGATATTCATATCAAGGTGACCGGCTACCAGTGGTACTGGGGTTATGAGTACACCGACGCGGACGCCGAAGGCCTGGCCTACGAGGGCTTCAAGCTGGAGAAAGAGCAACTGGCGGAGTACGGCTATGAGCCGGACGAATACCTGCTGGCGACCGATACTGCCGTGATCGTGCCGGTCGGCAAGACCGTGGTCATGACCATCACGGGCGCCGACGTCATCCACTCCTGGACCATCCCGGCCTTCGGGGTGAAGCAGGACGCCGTGCCGGGCCGCCTCGCTCAGCTGTGGTTCAACGCGGATCGCGAGGGTCTGTATTTCGGCCAGTGCTCCGAGCTGTGCGGCAAGGACCACGCCTATATGCCGATCACGGTCAAGGTCGTCAGCCAGCAGACCTATGATGCCTGGCTTGCGGCCAGCACCGACGCCGGGCAGTTCGTGCCCCTGGCCCAGGTTGCCCCCGCGACCTGAGATACCGCGCGCAGCGCCCCGGACCTGGGGCGCCCTGGCGTGAGCCGATCCGGTCCCGGTATCATCCGGGGCCGTGACGTTCGAAAGAGACCTGAGACATGACCGACGTAAGCCTCAACCCGCAAGCCGACGCAGGCGATGCCGCATACGAATCCCAGTTCGGGGATTACATCGCGCTGCTGAAGCCGCGCGTGATGTCGCTGGTGGTGTTCACGGCCTTTGTCGGGCTGGTGGCGGCACCGGTGCCGGTGCATCCGTTCATCGCGTTCTGCGCCGTCCTGTTCATCGCGGTTGGCGGTGGTGCCTCCGGGGCGCTGAACATGTGGTACGATTCGGACATCGACGCGGTGATGAAGCGCACGGTCGGTCGCCCCATCCCATCGGGGCGGGTCGGGCGCGACGAGGCGCTGGCCCTCGGATTGACGCTGTCGGGCTTTTCCTGCGTCATGCTGGCGCTGGCGGCCAACATCTTTGCCGGGCTTTTCCTGGCCTTCACGATCTTTTTCTATGCCGTCGTCTATACGATGTGGCTGAAACGCTGGACGCCGCAGAACATCGTCATCGGTGGCGCCGCCGGGGCATTCCCCCCGATGATCGGCTGGGCCGTGGCGACGGGCGGAGTAAGCATCGAATCGGTTCTGATGTTCCTGCTGGTCTTCATGTGGACGCCGCCCCATTTCTGGGCGCTGGCACTGTTCATGAAGGAAGATTACCGCGACGCGGGCGTGCCGATGCTGACCGTGACGCATGGACGCAAATCCACCCGCAAGCATATCCTGGCCTATACCGTGCTGCTGGCGCCGATCGCGCTGTTCACTGGCGTCACCTCGATCGGCGGGCCGATCTACATGGCGGTGGCCGTGGTGCTGAACGGGCTGTTCCTGAAAGGTGCGTTCCAGATCTGGCGCCGGGACGAGGCGGCGGCAGAGGCCGACGCCTACAAGGTCGAGCGGAGTTTCTTCAAGCTGTCGCTCTATTACACCGCGCTGCACTTTGCCGCGATTCTGGCAGAGGCGTTGCTGAAACCCTACGAGCTGGGAGGCTGGTAAGATGCCGCTGGCACATGAACATGATCTGCACCGTCGCCGCCTGTCGCGCAACCTGGGGCTGGGCGGGGTGCTTCTGGCGCTGGTCTTTCTGATTTTCGGCATGACCTTCGTCAAGGTCACGGCGCAAAACGTGCAATTCCCCGAAACCGTGCCGGGGGTGCAAAAGGCAGCGCCCGTGGCCGCGACAAGCGGGAACTGAGCGATGGACGCCAAGACCAAGACCGTGGTGCAGACAGTGGGCGTGGTTGTCGTCATGGCCTCGCTGGCCTGGGCGGCGGTGCCTGCGTACAATTATTTCTGCAAGGTCACTGGGTTCGGCGGCGTCACGCAAGAGGCAGACGCGGGGTCCGACACGGTTCTGGATCAGACGATCAAGGTGCGCTTTGACGCCTCGACCGACAGCAAGATGCCCTGGTCGTTCAAGCCCGTGCAGCGCGAGATGGAGTTGCGCATCGGGGAAACCGGCCTGGCCTTTTTCGAGGCGCACAATCCGACAGACCGCGTTATCGCGGGCACCGCCTCCTACAATGTCACGCCCTACGAGGCGGGTGGGTTTTTCACCAAGATCCAGTGTTTCTGCTTTAATGAGCAGGTCCTGCAACCTGGCGAGACGGTGGAAATGCCCGTCACGTTCTACGTGGACCCCGCCATCGTCGACGATCGCGATGCGAAATACGTCCACACGATCACGCTGGGATATACATTCTACGAAACCGATTTGCCCGAAGGCTATGCGGCCGAAGAACAGGCCGCACTGAAGGCAGAGCAAGGCTCAACCGATCTGAACTAACGGCCTCAGGCGAGGGAAAACGAGATGGCACACGAAAAGAACCACGACTACCATATCCTGACACCGTCGATTTACCCGTTCATCGGGTCGGTCGGGGCGTTCATCATGCTTTACGGCGCGGTGCTGTGGATGCACGACTCCGGCCCGTGGATGTTCCTGCTGGGGCTGATCGCGGTGCTCTACACCATGTTTGGCTGGTGGCGCGAAACGGTGCTGGAGAACAAGGCGGGCGATCACACGCCGGTGGTGCGGATCGGCCTGCGCTATGGCTTCATCCTGTTCATCATGTCCGAGGTCATGTTCTTTTCGGCATGGTTCTGGACCTTCTTCAAGCATGCGATCTATCCGATGGGCCCGGAAAGCCCGGCGGTGGATGGTGTCTGGCCGCCCGTGGGGATCGAGGTGTTCGACCCCTGGCACCTGCCGCTGATCAACACGCTGATCCTGCTGTGTTCGGGGGCCGCTGCGACCTGGGCGCACCATGCCCTGGTGCATGAGGACAACCGCAAGGACATCAAGGCCGGGCTGCTGATCGCGATCCTGCTGGGCGCGCTGTTCACGGTGTTCCAACTGTACGAATACAGCCACGCGGCCTTCGGCTTTGGGGGCAACATCTATGGCGCGACCTTCTTCATGGCGACCGGGTTTCACGGCGTGCACGTCTTTATCGGCACGATCTTCCTGCTGGTTTGCCTGCTGCGGGTCCATGCCGGCCACTTTACCCCGGAGAACCACGTCGGGTTCGAGGCGGCGGCCTGGTACTGGCACTTCGTCGACGTGGTCTGGCTGTTCCTGTTCGCCTCGATCTATATCTGGGGCGCCTGACACCCCGCGTCGCCCCTCCCTCTGGTGGCGGGCGCGGGCGGTGCTATATATATGCAACAAGACAGAGGCGCGGGCATCAACCGCGCCTCTTTCCAATGAAATGGGGGATAGATGCGCGGCAGGTTGATCGGGGTGATCGTCTTTGCGGTGGCTGGATTCGCGGTGCTGGTGGCCCTGGGCACATGGCAGGTGCGGCGCCTTCACTGGAAAGAGGGGGTGCTTGCGCAGATCGAGGGCCGCATCGCGGCCGCGCCCGTGGCGCTGCCAGACGCGCCAGACCCCGAGGCGGACAAGTACCTGGCCGTCGCGCTGAAGGGACAGTTCGCCGGGCCCGTCCTGCGCATCCAGTCGGCGCAGGAGGGGTACGGCGCGGGCTATCACCTAGTTCAGGGCTTTGCGTCGGGTACGCGTCGGGTGATGGTCGATCGCGGGTTCATCCCGCAGGGCGCACCGATCCCCGCCGCGCCGGCAGCTGAGACAGAGATTTCCGGCAACCTGCTGTGGCCCGACGAAAAAGACAGCTTTACCCCCGATCCTGACCTGGCAACCGGTCTGTTCTATGCCCGTGACGTGCCGGAAATGGCGGCTGTCCTGAACACCGAGCCGGTGCTGGTGGTGCGCCGCGACGCGGCAGGGCAGGCGGGGGCGCTGATGTTGGCCCCGGTCGGAACGGACGGAATCCCCAATGATCACAAGGGATATGCGATCACATGGTTCGCGCTGGCCGCCATATGGCTGGTCATGTCGGGTGGTTTGATTTATCGCATGGGCAAACAGGGAAAGGGCGAATTGGCGTGAAGTATATCTCGACAAGGGGGCAGGCCCCCGAACTGACGTTCGAGGATGCAATGCTGACCGGGCTGGCCCGCGACGGCGGTCTGTATGTTCCGGCTGAAATTCCGGTGATGAGCGCGCAGGACATCCGCGCCCTTGGCGGTTTGTCCTACGAGGAATGCGCCTTTCGCATCATGTGGCCCTACCTGGGCGAGACGTTTTCGCAGGATGAGTTCCGCGCCTGCATCGCGCGCGCCTACACGGGCTTCGGGCACGCTGCCCGTGCGCCGTTGGTACAGCTGGAACCGAACCACTTTCTGCTGGAACTGTTCCACGGGCCGACACTGGCCTTCAAGGATTTCGCGATGCAGCTGATCGGTCAGCTGTTCCAGACCGCCCTGCAAAAGAACGGTCGCCGCGTGACCATCGTCGGTGCGACCTCGGGCGATACCGGGTCAGCCGCGATCGACGCCTTTCGCGGCCTTGATAATGTCGACGTGTTCATCCTGTTCCCGCATGGCCGGGTGTCCGAGGTTCAGCGCCGTCAGATGACGACGCCCGCCGACGAAAACGTGCATGCGCTGGCGATGGATGGCGATTTCGACGATTGCCAGGCCCGCGTGAAGGACATGTTCAACCACTTCGATTTCCGCGACGACGTTGGCCTTGCCGGGGTGAACAGCATCAACTGGGCGCGGGTCCTGGCGCAGGTGGTGTATTATTTCACGTCCGCCGTCAGCCTTGGCGCGCCGGATCGCAAGATCAGCTTTACCGTGCCGACCGGCAATTTCGGTGACATCTTTGCCGGGTATATCGCGCGCCGCATGGGCCTGCCGATCGACAAGCTGATCGTGGCGACCAACCAGAACGACATCCTGCACCGTTGCCTGAGCACGGGCGAATACCGCCCCGATGGCGTGACGCCCTCGATCAGCCCGTCGATGGATATCCAGGTCAGCTCGAATTTCGAACGGGCGCTGTTCGATGCCCTCGGGCGCGATGGCGCCGCCGTGTCGCAGCTGATGGCGGAGATGAAGGCGGGCGGGTTCACCGTGCCGCAGGGGGCCTTGCAGCATCTGCAGGAGCTGTTCGCCTCGGGCCGCTGTTCCGAGGACGAAACCCGCGAGACGATCCGCGACATGCTGGGGCTGACCGGCGAACTGCTGTGCCCGCACAGCGCCGTCGCGGTCAAGGTGGCACGCGAGTTGCGCGCGCCCGACGTGCCGATGGTGACGCTGGCAACGGCGCATCCGGCGAAATTTCCCGACGCGGTCGAGGCGGCGAGTGGCCAGCGCCCCGCCCTGCCACCGCGTATGGCCGATCTGTTCGAGCGCGAGGAGCGCGTCACCCGCGTGGCCAACGACCTTGACCAGATCGAAGCGTTGATCCGCGAAAGGAGATCTGCATGAGTGTCGAACTGACCACGCTGAGCAATGGTTTCCGCATTGTGTCCGAGCATATGCCGGGGCTGCAATCTGCCTCCATCGGGATCTGGGTCAGTGCCGGGGGCCGTCACGAGCGCCCCGAACAGAACGGCATTGCACACTTTCTGGAACATATGGCGTTCAAGGGCACGCGCAGCCGCTCGGCCCTCGATATCGCCGAGGTGATCGAAGATGTGGGCGGCTATATCAACGCCTATACCAGCCGCGAAGTCACCGCCTATTACGCCCGCGTCTTGCAGAGCGACGTGCCGCTGGCGCTGGAAGTGATCGCGGATATCCTGCGCGACTCGATCTTTGATCCCAGAGAGATCGAGGTCGAGCGCGGCGTCATCCTGTCCGAGATCGGGCAGGCCCTGGACACCCCGGATGACGTGGTCTTCGACTGGTTGCAGGAACGCGCCTACCCCGAGCAACCGCTGGGACGCACCATCCTGGGCCCGGAGGAGCGGGTGAAGACCTTCTCTCGTGATGATCTTGCCGGCTTCGTGCGCGAACACTATGGCCCCGGCCAGATGATCCTGTCGGCGGCGGGCGCGGTCGATCACGGCCAGATCGTGGAAATGGCCGAGCGGTTGTTCGGCGACATGACGGCCCACGGCCAGCCAGAGCTGATCCGTGCGAATTTCGTCGGCGGAGAGATCCGCAATATCAAGACGCTGGAACAGGCGCATGTCGTCTTCGGCTTTGAGAGCCCGGATTATCGCCACCCCGACGCCTACACGGGCCAGATCTATTCCGCGGCCCTCGGGGGGGGCATGTCGTCTCGCCTGTTCCAGGAGATCCGCGAAAAACGCGGCCTCTGCTACACGGTCTTTGCCCAGGCAGGAGCCTTTGCCGACAGTGGCATGACGACGATCTACGCCGGCACCAGCGGCGACAAGGTGCACGAGCTGACGACGCTGATCCTGGAAGAGATGCACCGCGCCGCCGACGGGTTCAGCGCGGCGGAAATCGCCCGGGCCCGCGCCCAGATGAAGGCCGGTATGCTGATGGGGCTGGAAGGCGCGTCCAGCCGCGCCGAGCGCCTGGCCCGCATGATCGAGATCTGGGGCCGCGTGCCGCCCCTCGAGGAGGTCGTCGAGCGCATCGATTCCGTCACCGCCGAGGATCTGCGCCGCCACGCCGAACAGATGGCCGCCCGTGCGCCGATGGCGCTGGCGCTGTATGGCCCGGTCGCCGAGGCGCCCGATTTCGCGGGGCTGTCGGCCCGCCGCGCCGCATGACGGCAGCGTGATGTTGCGAGGCCGGCGCAGGATCCGGGTCGAGACGGAGCGCATGACGCTCCGCCCGCCCGCACACCCGGACTACCGGCACTGGGTCGAATTGCGCCAGTCCAGCATCGACTTCCTGACACCATGGGAACCGACCTGGGCCGCCGACCACCTGTCACGCCGCAGCTTCACCAACCGGGTCTACTGGGCACAGCGCGCCATCACCGGCGGCACGGCGTTGCCGCTGTTTCTGGAACGTCGCGGAGACGAGGCGCTGCTGGGGGCGATCACGCTGGACAATATCCGCCGTGGCCCCAGCCTGTCCGGCACGCTGGGCTACTGGGTGGCCGAACGCCATGCGAGACAAGGCTACATGCGCGAAGCGATCTCGGCGGTGGTGCACCACGCCTTCCATCGCATGGATCTGAGCCGGATCGAGGCCGCCTGCCTGCCGGAAAACACCCCCTCGCGGCGCCTGCTGGAAAGCTGCGGCTTCAAGTACGAAGGCGTGGCGCAAAGCTATCTGCAAATCAACGGACGCTGGCGGACCCATGTTCTCTATGCCGCGCTGCGCATGGATCGGCGCGGGCGCACCGACGCGGGCTGATATTGGCCGGGCTGACCATTTTCGCGGCAATTGCCGCCTCGGAGCGCGACCTCACGCGGCCGTGATCCCCGGATCCGGTCCGGCCCTGCTACCATGGCCGCCAGGAGGACCCGCCGATGATCCGCATCCTGCTTGCCCTTGCTGTCCTGCACGTCCCGGCTCTCGCCCTCGCGCAGGGCCGTCCCAGCCATTGCATCGCCATCGCGCAGACGGCACCGGGCCTGTCCTACGTCCACCAGGCCAGCTTTCGCGATCCGTTGCCCGATTACACGGTCCGCATCAGCTACCTGACCCATTCGGCGTTCCTGCTGCAAACCCCGGCAGGTGTCTCGGCGGTGACGGATTTCCCCGGCTTCATCGGCACGGCGGATTTCCTCCCGGACGTCGTCACGATGAACCACGCCCATTCCAGCCATTGGACACGGGCGCCGGATCCCGCAATCCCGCATGTCCTGCGCGGTTGGTCCGATACCTTCGGACAGCCGGCGGACCACCACCTCGAACTGGGCGACCTTCTGGTGCGCAACGTCCCCACCGATATCCGCTCCGCGCTCGGCGGCCGCGAAGACAACGGCAACTCGATCTTCATCTTCGAAGTCGAGGGCCTGTGCATCGGTCACCTTGGCCACCTCCACCACGAACCCAACGACGCCCAATATGCCGCCATCGGGCGGCTCGATGTGCTGATGGTGCCGGTCGACGGGGGCATGACCCTCGACACCCCGACGATGGTGCGCGTGGTCGAGCGGCTGAAAAGCAGTATCGTCCTGCCGATGCACTGGTTCAACGGATCCAGCCTGAACTGGTTTCTTGAGGAAACCTCGGACAGTTTCGCGATCGAACGCCGCGACACCAACGAACTCATGATCTCCCTGCGCAGCCTGCCTTCCAGGCCGACGATCATCGTCCTGCAACCCCGGACCCTGCGCGACCCGGGCTGATCGCCGGCCACGCGCCTCCCTGTCATCTGGCCGGAAATACCCCGGGGGAATTGAGGCCGTCAGGCCTCAAGGGGGCAGCGCCCCGCCGGCACTCACACCTTTCGGATCGGCTTCTTCGTCACCTCGGCGCGCAGCGCCTCCAGCAGGTCCTCCTGGGCCACGTCTGCCTCTATCGCCAGCCGACGCATCCCGAAATGCACCTGCGCCATCTGTTGGTAATAGCTGGTGTAGGCATAGTTCGTCGCCGCCCCCGCCGCGGCCCCCAGCAGCGGCACGGTCTGCGCCGCAAGCTTCTGTCCCATCACGGTGGCCAGGCGGGGCGCCACGCGTGCAATCAACCCGTGCACCGTGGCCCCGGTCAGCGTCATGCGGCTGGCGAGAAACCCCATGTCGGCGCCGTCGTCGTGCCCCAGCGGCCCGGCCGAGGCAAAGACCTGGATGGAATCGAACTGCACATTCCGCTCGGCGGGGTCAAAGCCGTGTTCGGCCGCCACCCCCTGGATCGTGCGCAGCAGCAATGTCGTGGTTACCGGCAGCTCCGCCAGCGCCGTTGGCAAGCCGCCCACGCCTCCGGCCGCCCCCAGCCCGGTCGTCACCGCCAGGTTCAGCCAGCCGGGTTGATCCTTCACCAACCCGCGCGAGCTTTCCGCGGCGCGGATCGCGGTGTCGAGCGCCAGCTCGGTCGCCCCGTCCAGGCGGTTGCGCACGGCTTCGGGCAGGCGGTTCAGCAGCCCTTCGGCCTTGCCGCCCAGCAGGGTCAGCACCTGCAGGCCCGGTCCACCTGCGCGCCGGTACCGGCGCGCCAGAACCTCGATCTCGGCGGTGACGTCGGGGGGAAGGGGGGTATCCTTGGGCATGGGTCTCTCCGGTGCGGCCTCCCGTCATAGATGGGGTGGCAGGGGGGCGGGAAAAGGGGATCATTCACGACTGCCGATGCCCCTGGTGGCGACAGTTTCCGCAAAAGCCCGCGTGCTCACAAGGGGCGGGGTCAGATGGCGCGGGTAACTGGCCCTTTGACGCCGGTCCAGGCACCCTCGACCAGCTCCAGCGCCAGGATGCGATCGGGGTTGGTGGGCGGCGGCATGTCCACGCCGCTGAGGCGCGAAAACCCGAAACGGCTGTAATAGGGCGCATCGCCAACCAGCATCACCCGCTGCCAGCCGCTTTCGGTGGCGCTGCGCAGCGAGGCGTTGATCAGCAGCCCGCCCAACCCCTCACCCTGGTGGGTCGGGTGCACCGCAACGGGCCCGAGAAGCAGCGCCTCGTCTCCGCCCACGCGAACCGGCCAATAGCGGATCGCGCCCGCCAGAATTCCCTGCCGATCCCGCGCGACATGGCTGAGGCCCGCTACGGGGGGCACATCATCACGCAACCGATAGGAACTCAGCGCGGTGCGCCCTGGCGCGAAACACAAATCGTACAGCGCCTCGACCTCCCACCAGTCGTCGCTGCTTTCGGGGGTCAGGGTAAACATAAGCCGCCATTCCGCATTTCAGGTGGAAACGCCACTACCACGCGTTTAGACCAGCATCAAACCGAAGGAGGCACAGATGTTCTACAAGCCGGAAGATGGTCACGGACTGCCACATAATCCATTCAAGGCGATTGTCACGCCACGACCGATTGGCTGGATCTCGACGCGCGACAGCGACGGACGGGACAACCTTGCGCCCTATTCCTTTTTCAATGCCATTGCCGATACGCCGCCGCAGGTGATGTTTTCGTCGCTGGCCAGCAAGCCTGACCGTGCAGAGGGCAAGGACAGCGTCTCGAACATCCGCGATAGCGGTGTCTTCTGCGTCAATATCGTGGAATATGCCCTGCGCGACGCGATGAATGCCAGCTCAGCCAGCCTGCCGGCGGGCGAGGACGAATTCGCCGTGGCCGGGCTGGAAAAGGCCGAATGCCAGACCATCGACTGCGCACGCGTGGCCGCGGCCCCGGCGGCGCTGGAATGCCGCATGACGCAGATCATTCCCCTCAAGGGCGATCAGAACATCCTGGTTCTGGGCGAGGTCACCGGCATCTACCTGCGCGACAATTGCCTGGTCGACGGGATTTTCGATATCACGACCTACAACCCTTTGTCGCGTCTGGGATATCGCGATTATACCGCGGTGACCGAGCTCTTTTCGCTGAACCGACCCGGACAGAGCTGACAGGGGCGCCTGATGTGAAAAGGGCCGGTCCGCGTGCTGCGGGCCGGCCCTTTTGCGTTGCGATAGGCGTCTGCGTCATTGACTGGCCTCAGCAGCTGGCCTCAGTGACCCGCGTCAGTGACCCGCGTCAGTGACCCGCGTCAGTGACTGCCCAGGATACCGGTGCGCACATGGTAATCCACGGCCAGCTCGTAATCGGGGTCGTCGTTGCTGTCGACGACGAGGTGCCCGGCCTTTTTCAGCAGGCGGTGGCAGTCCCGGCTGAGGTGACGCAGCTGGATCTTCTTGCCCGCCGCTTCGTACTTGCCCGCGACCGCCTCGATGGCTTGCAGGGCTGACTGGTCGACGACACGGCTCATCTGGAAATCGACGATCACCAGTTCTGGGTCGGTCTCGACCTTGAAAAGCTCGGCAAAGCCGTCGGAGGAGCCGAAGAACAGCGGGCCGTTGATCTGGTAGACCTTGGCGCCCTGATCCGAGACATAGGTGTTGGCGTAGATGCGGCGCGCGTTGTTCCAGGCATAGGCCAGCGCCGAGACGATGACACCGATGACAACCGCAGTGGCAAGATCGGTCATGACGGTGACGACGGTCACCAGCACGATCACGACGGCATCCGTCATCGGTACCTTTGCCAGGATCTTGAACGAATTCCACGCGAAGGTGCCGATCACCACCATGAACATCACCCCGACCAGCGCCGCCAGCGGGATCTGTTCGATCAACGGCGCGGCGAACAGGATGAAGCTGAGCAGGAACAATGCCGCTGCGATCCCGGCGATGCGTGTGCGCCCGCCCGATTTCACGTTGATCATCGACTGCCCGATCATGGCACAGCCACCCATGCCGCCAAAGACGCCGGTCACGACGTTGGCCGTGCCCTGGGCCACGCATTCCTGGCTGGCGCCGCCGCGCTGGCCGGTCATTTCACCCACCAGGTTCAGCGTCAGCAGGGATTCGATCAGTCCGACCATCGCCATGATGATGGAATACGGCAGGATGATCTGAAACGTTTCCCAGGTGAAGGGGACCATGGGAATGTGGAACGCAGGCAGGCCACCGTTGATCGATGCCATGTCACCGACGCGCGGCACATCAAGGCCCAGCACGATGACCAGAATGGCGGTGATGCCGATCCCGGCCAGCGGGGCGGGGATCACCTTGGTCAGCTTGGGCATGCCCCAGACGATGAACATGGTCAGCGCAACAAGACCCAGCATCAATGCCATCGGGCCGCCCGACAGCCATTCGCCACCACCGGCGCCGTGGCCGGCGGCTTCGGTCGTGCCGGGCACCTTGAACTGGCTGAGTTGCGCCAGAAAGATCACGATGGCCAGCCCGTTGACAAAGCCCAGCATCACCGGATGCGGCACCAGGCGGATGAACTTGCCCCACCGCATGAAGCCGACGAAGATCTGGATCAGTCCCATCAACACCACGGCGGCGAACAGGTATTCCGCCCCGTACTGCGTGACAAGCGCCACGATGACCACCGCGATGGCACCCGTCGCACCCGAGATCATGCCCGGACGGCCGCCCAGGATGGCGGTGATCAGCCCGATGATGAAGGCGGCGTACAGCCCGACCAGCGGATTGACCCCGGCCACGAAGGCAAAGGCGACGGCTTCGGGCACCAGGGCCAGTGCGACTGTCAGGCCGGACAGCACCTCGATCCGGATCCGCGCGGCGGACAGACCGGTTTCTGTTGGGGCCAGGCGCAGGTCCGGCATGGCAATACGATTGGCAAAGGCCGCGAAGATGGCTTTGGGCATTGGACCCTTCCGAGTGCGAATGTTCAGAGATTTGTGCCGGGCCTAGCCTGTTTACCCCTGTGCGGCAAGCCAATGGGCCATATGCCGGGCAAATCACCAGGGGGCGTGGGATTTTGGCCCGCCAGGCGTTCAGAGCGTCAGCACAGGATTGCAGCGAGGTGCCGGGCGCGTCACACAGGGCAGGACACATCAGGCCCGGACGGACTGGGAACGGACACACTAGGCCCGGACACACTAGACTCGGACACACTAGGCCCGGGCCGGCGGGCGCGAACACGGCGAACAAGGGGGCATCATGACCGAGATCATGCTGGGCGTAATCGGCGGATCGGGGATCTACGACATAGACGGGCTGGAAGATGCACAGTGGCGCGATGTGCAGACGCCCTGGGGCGCTCCCTCCGACCAGATCCTCACGGGGCGCCTGCACGGCGTCGCGCTGGCCTTTCTGCCGCGGCACGGGCGCGGGCATGTGCATAGTCCGACAGATGTGCCCTACCGCGCCAATATCGATGCGCTCAAGCGGCTGGGCGTGACGCATGTCCTGTCGTTGTCCGCCTGCGGGTCGTTCCGAGACGAGATGGCACCGGGGCATTTCGTCATGGTCGATCAGTATATCGACAGGACCGTGAACCGGGACAAGAGCTTTTTCTCGTCGGGCTGCGTGGCGCATGTGTCGATGGCGCATCCGATCTGCGATGGTCTGTCCCGCGCCGCGGGCGATGCTGCGCGGCAGGCTGGGGTGACGGTGCACGATGGCGGCACCTACCTGGTGATGGAGGGGCCGCAGTTCTCGACCCTGGCCGAAAGCCGCATGTACCGCGAGGCATGGGGATGCGACGTGATCGGCATGACCAACATGCCCGAGGCGAAACTGGCCCGCGAGGCCGAGATGCACTATGCCACCATCGCGATGGTCACCGATTACGACAGCTGGCATCCCGATCACGATGATGTCGACGTGCAGGCGGTGATCGCGGTGTTGCAGGGAAATTCGGCCCATGCCCGCGCGACCGTGGTCAACCTGGTGCGCATGATCGCAGGTGCGGGCTGCGCCACGGGGTGCGCAACGGCGCTGGATTTCGCCATCATGACGGCGCCCGGGCGGCGTGACCCCGTGGTGCTGGGGAAACTCGACGCCGTCGCGGGGCGTGTTCTGGGCTGAGGTGCTTGCCCCGCACGCGTGGTTGCGCCAACAGTGGGGCGCAACACTGCCCCCAAGGGAGACGAGAGTGAAAACCGTCAAGGACTACATCCGCACCATCCCCGATTTCCCGCACGAGGGGATCCTGTTCCGCGATGTGACAACGCTGTTTGCCGACCCGCGCGGCCTGCGCCTGGCGGTGGACCAGATGCTGCATCCCTACGCCGGGCTGCGCATCGACAAGGTCGTCGGCCTTGAGGCGCGCGGCTTTATCCTGGGCGGGGCCATTGCGCATCAGCTTTCCGTCGGCTTCGTGCCGGTGCGCAAGAAGGGCAAGCTGCCGGGGCCGACCCTGGGCGAGAGCTATACGCTTGAGTATGGAGAGGCGGCGGTAGAGATCCACGAAGATGCAATCGCGGGGGGCGAGCGCATTCTGCTGGTCGACGACCTGCTGGCAACCGGCGGGACCGCCGAGGCGGGTATCAAGCTGATCGAGCGTCTGGGCGGCACCATCATGGGATGCGCCTTCATCATCGACCTGCCCGAACTGGGCGGGCGCACACGGCTTGAGGGCATGGGCATGGACGTCCATGCGCTGTGCGAATTCGAGGGGCTGTAAACCCTGTCTTAAGGATGATCGCGCTATCGAAAGAGGGCCAGTCGGGTACCGCTTCTGCTTGCAACGGTTCGACCCCGATCTGCCGACGCGTCCTGCCTTCCCCCCCTTTGGCAGGGCGCGTCATTGCAGCGCGCCCCTGCCGGTCGACCGCCTGCACCGTCAGAGCAGAACGGCACCGGGGTTCAGGATGCCATTGGGATCGAACAGGTCCTTTATGCCGCGCATCAGCTCCAGCTTGACCGGATCACCATAGCGGGCCAGGTCGGCCGCCTTCAGTCGCCCGATGCCATGTTCCGCACTGATCGAGCCGTCATAGGCGGCAACCAGATCGTGGATCATCTTCATCACCGGGGCCTTTTGTGCGGCGTAGTCGGCCTTGCTTTCGCCCTCGGGCGGGAAGACATTATAGTGCATGTTGCCGTCGCCCAGATGGCCAAAGCAGTTCAGCCTGTACGGTCCCATCTCTGCCAGCTTCGCGCGCCCCTCTTCGATGAAGGCCGGCAGGCTGGTGATCGGGATCGAGATATCGTGGCTGGCGATTGCGCCGGTCAGCCGGTTCGCCTCGGGGATGGTTTCGCGCACATTCCACAATTCGGCGGCCTGGGCGGCGTTCTGGGCGACGATCCCGTCGCTGACCAGTCCGGCCTCGAACGCCTGTTCAAAGATCGCCTCCAGCATCGCCTCGGGTTGGCCGCCGCGCGCCAGGCCCAGTTCGGTCAGCACCATCCAGTCGGGGGCGGGGTCGAAGGGCCGGCGGAGGTCGGGCAGCTCGCGCGCCAGAAATTCCAGACCCATGCCCGAGATCAGCTCGAACGCCGAGATGTTTTCGCCCGCACGGTCGCGCGTCATGGCCAGCAGCTCCAGCGCGGCCTGTGGCGAGGGGACGACCATCAGCGCGGTGGCGCGTGCGGCGGGACGCGGAAACAGTTTCAGCGCGGCGGCGGTGATCACGCCCAGCGTTCCCTCGGAGCCGATCATAAGGTTGCGCAGATCGTAGCCGGTGTTGTCCTTGCGCAGCCGGGTCAGGGTGTTCATCACCCGGCCATCGGCCATCACCACCTCAAGCCCCAGACACAGATCGCGGGTATTGCCGTAGCGCAGCACGTTCAGCCCGCCCGCGTTGGTGCCGAGGCTGCCGCCGATCCGGGCCGAGCCCTGGGCCGCAAAGCTGAGGGGGAACAGGCGATCAATCTCCTCGGCGGCCTGGTGCAGGGTCTCGACGATGGCTCCGGCCTCGGCAATCAGCACATTCTCGAAGGCGTCGATATGGCGGATCTTCGTCATCCGTTCCATCGACAGGATCAGGGGCAGGGGGCCGTCCTGCAAGATCTGGCCGCCGACCAGCCCGGTGCCGCCGCCATAGGGCACGACGGCAATGCGCGCGGCATTGGCGGCCTGCATCACGGCGGCGACTTCGGCGGTCGATCCGGGGGCGACGACAACGCCCGCCTTGCCCCGCCAGCTGCCGCGCGGTTCCTCGACATAGGCGGCAGGGTCGCGAAAGGCCGCCTCCGGCAGAAGGTCATGCAGGGTGGCGACGAAACTGTCGTCGACGTCATTCAGGTGGGGCATTCGGCTCTCTTGTCGTCAGGTCGGGGGGATGTCAGCTGCGGCTGTCTGCGGCGGGGGCCGTGCGTAAATATTCCATCACGGCATGGCGGGCTGACTGGTCGCCACGGGCGGCGGCGGCATCGATCACCTGCCGTACCTGTCCCAGATCGACACGCATCAACAGGCTTTTCACCGGTCCGATCGAGGCGGGGCGCATGGACAATGTGCGCAGCCCCATGGCCGCCAGACAAACGGCCTCGACCGGGCGTCCGGCATCCTCTCCGCAGAAGGACAGCGGCGTTCCCGTCTCTTCGCACCGCTCGACGATCTGGCGCAGGAAGGTCAGGAACGAGATGTTCAGGGTGTCGTAGCGCCGCCGCACCCGTTCGTTTTCACGATCCGCGGCAAAGAAGAACTGTTTCAGGTCATTGCCACCGATCGACAGGAACTGCACTTCTTCGAAAAACGATTTCGGTGCAAAGGCCAGGCTCGGCGTTTCCAGCATCGCGCCGATTTCCAGTGTCTCGGGGATCGGATGACCCAGGATATGCTCGCGTTCCAGCGCCTTTTCCATCTCGGCGCGGGCGGCGCGGTATTCTTCGTATTGCGCGACAAAGGGGAACATGACCGTCAACGGGCGCCCCTTGGCGGCGCGCAGCAGGGCCTGCAACTGCATCCGCATCACGCCTGGCTTGTCCAATCCGACGCGGATCGCGCGCCAGCCGAGCGCGGGGTTCGGCTCGTCGTTGGGCTTCATGTAGCTCAGCACCTTGTCCGACCCGATGTCGAGGGTGCGGAACACCACGCGCTTGCCCATGGCATTGTCGAGCACGTGGCTATAGAGCGCCGACAATTCGGAGCGTTTGGGCATCTGGTTGCGGATCAGGAACTGCAATTCGGTTCGGAACAGACCCACGCCATCCGCGCCGGAGCTTTCCAGCGACGGCAGGTCGGCCATCAGCCCGGCGTTCATTTGCAGGGACATCTGCGTTCCGCAGGCAGTGATCGAGGGGGCCTCGCGGATCGAGGCATAGCGCTCCTGCGCCTGGGCCTGCATCGCGATCTTGTCACGAAACGCGCTGACGATCGAATCCTCGGGGCGCAGGTGGGCGATGCCCTGATCGCCGTCGACCATGATGTGATCGCCGTTCAGCGCCTCGGTCGTGATGTTGGTGGCGTGGATCACCAGCGGGATTGCCAGCGCCCGCGCGACAATCGCGGCATGGCTGCCGACCGAACCCTGTTCCAGCACGATGCCGCGCAGCGACCGCCCATAATCCAGCAACTCGGCGGGGCCGATGTTGCGCGCGACCAGGATCGGATCGGCGGGCAGTTCGGCGCCCGTCTGGCTGCCTTGGCCGGTCAGGATGCGCAGCAATCGGTTCGACAGGTCGTCCAGGTCGTGCAGGCGTTCGCGCAGGTATTGATCGGCCACCGTCGCCATGCGGGCCCGGGCGGTGTTCTGTTCCTTTTCGACGGCGGATTCGGCACTCAGACCGCGCGCGATATCTTCCTCCATGCGCCGCATCCAGCCCTTGGAGTTGGCGAACATCCGATAGGCTTCCAGCACCTCGAGCTGTTCGGCGTCGCCATCCGAGGCCCCTTGCAACATGGCATCGACACCCACGCGCAGCTGGTCGACGGCCTCGTGCAGGCGTTCGTTTTCGCGCACAGGATCGTCTGCGATGGGGTTGGTGATGACGACGCGCGGCTCGTGCAGCCAGACGTGCCCCTCGGCCGATCCTTCCTGGCCCGAAGCCCCGCGAAACATCACGGGCTTGGTGTGGCGCGCGGTCAGGGCGGCGCTGTCCCCGATAAAGGCGCCCAATTCGGTCATTTCCGCCAGCACCATCGCGACGACTTCCAGCGCGTAAATCTCGTCGTCGGAATATTTGCGGGCGGTTTTCGACTGAACCACCAGAACGCCCAGTGTTTCGCCCAGCCGCTGGATCGGCACACCGCCAAAGGACGAATAGATCTCCTCGCCCGTCTCGGGCATGTAACGGAAACCGGCCTCTTTCGGGGCGTCGGCCGTGTTGATCTGCTGGCCGGTGCGCGCGACGCGACCGACCAGGCCTTCGCCCAGGCGCATCCGCGTCTGGTGTACGGCTTCCGGCTTCAACCCTTCGGTCGCGCACAGTTCAAGCGTTTCGGCATCGCGGAACAGGTAGACCGAACAGACCTCGGTCTGCATCGAGTCGGCGATCAGGTGGGTGATCCGATCCAGCCGCGCCTGGCCCTGCGCGTGCTCTGCCATGACTTCGCGCAGGCGGCCCAGCATCTTTCGGCTGTCGGTCTGAAAAGCGTCGCTCATCCCGTCGGGTTCCCCTGTCCCCATCTGTTGGCCACCGGTGGCGGCATCATATGACCACCCTGCGCAACGGCTGTGAATAGACCACAGGCCAGCGCGAAGCGAAATGACTATCTGTGCGATCAGGGGCGGGCAGAACCGCGCAGGGGGGATTTTGGCCGAGGCGCGGGTGATGCGCGCGGCCATGCCCTGCGGGGCCGGCTGGCATTGATCCGCAGGGCCTCAGCACCCCCGGATCAATTGTTTTTTCAACGCGAAAGCGACCGGGGCGGGCCAAGCGGGCCCGTCCCGTGTGCCTCAGGCGGCCTTGCCTCAGGCAGCCTTGTCCAGTTCGAACGCGTCATGCAGGGCCTGCACGGCCAGCTCCATGTACTTGCGGTCGATCAGAACCGAAATCTTGATCTCGGACGTGGCGATCACCTTGATGTTGATGCCCTCGTCCGAGAGGGTCTTGAACATCTTGGCCGCGACACCCGATTGTGACCGCATGCCGATGCCGACGGCGGAAATCTTGCACACGTTGGTATCCGCGACCAGGTCGTGAAAGTTGATGTCGCCGCGTTCCTTCGCCTCGTTCAGCGCCTTTTCGGCACGCTTCACCTGTTCGGTGGGGCAGGAAAAGGTCATGTCGGTGCGACCTTCCTCGGCGATGTTCTGGATGATCATATCCACGTTGATGCCGGCCTCTGACAGCGGGCCAAAGATCTTGGCGGCGATGCCCGGACGGTCGGCGACCGAAATCAGGGTCATCTTCGCTTCTTCGCGGGAATAGGCGATCCCGTTGACGACGTTGGATTCCATGATGTCCTCCTCGGCACAGACAAGGGTGCCGGCTGTGTCGGATGGTTCCTCGAAACTCGAAAGAACGCGCAGTTTCACGTTATAGCGCATCGCCAGCTCGACCGAGCGGGTCTGCAGAACCTTGGCCCCGAGGCTGGCAAGCTCCAGCATTTCCTCGAAGGCGATCTTGTCCAGCTTGCGTGCCTTGGGCGCGACGCGGGGATCGGTGGTGTAGATGCCGTCGACATCCGTGTAGATATCGCAACGCTCGGCATCAAAGGCCGCGGCAAAGGCGACGGCGGTGGTGTCCGATCCGCCCCGGCCCAGCGTGGTGATGCGCCCTTCGGGGCTGACGCCCTGAAAGCCTGCGACCACGGCCACCTTCATGCCTTCGGCGAACTTGGCATTGATATTGTCGTTCGGGATCTCTTCGATCCGGGCCGAGGAATGCGCGCTGTTGGTCTTCAGCGGCACCTGCCAGCCCTGCCAGCTGCGCGCCGGAATATCCATTTCCTGCAACGTCAGGGCCATCAACCCGGCGGTGACGTTTTCGCCCGAACTGACGACGGCGTCATATTCGCGCGCGTCATACATCGGCGACGTCTCGTTCACCCAGCCGACCAGTTCGTTGGTCTTGCCGGACATGGCCGAGACGATGACGATCACGTCATAGCCCTTGGCGACCTCGACCCCCACGCGCTTGGCAGCACGCCGGATACGATCAAGGTTGGCGACGGAGGTCCCGCCGAATTTCATCACGAGAACAGGCATGTCTGGTCCTTCGCCCGTAGTCCTATCTTTCAGATCGTCGGCGGTTTACGCGGGGACGGGGCGCGGCGCAAGCGCGCTTTTGCGGGGTGGGGCGGCTTCAGAACGGGATCGGCGCGCCGTCCCATGCCTCGAAACAGCCCGTGGTCGAGAGGGACAGCGCGTCGAAGCGCCGGATCAGCCCCGCCGTCGAGGTGGCGGTGTCGATATCGGCCCCCGCGCCGCCCATGTCGGTCTGCACCCAGCCGGGATGGTAGATGCCGACGGCGATACCCTCGCCCGCCAGGTCTGCGGCAAGGTTGCGCCCGACATTGGCCACCGCCGCCTTGGATGCGCGGTAGATATAGCTGCCACCCGGCGCACGTGACTGGCTGCCCATGGCCGAAGACAGGATGGCGATCTTGCCCGCCAACGCCGAGGCGCGCAGCTGCGGCAGCAACGCCTGCACGGTCAGAAAGGGCCCCGCCACGTTTACAGCCATCGTGTCGGCCCATGTTGCCGCATCAAAGCCGTCGTCCAGTCTTTGTCCCTTGTCCAGATAAACGCCCGCGTTGCAGATCAGCAGATCGACCGGCGCGTCGACCGCCTTGGCAAAGGCGGAGATGCTGTCAGGCTGCGTTACGTCCAGCGCCAGCAGGTTCGCACCGTCGCCGGCGGTGGACGTGCCGGTGACACGGTCGCCCCGGTCGCGATAGCGCGCGGCCAGGGCCGCCCCGATGCCCCGGCTTGCGCCTGTGATCACGACATGCATAGCAGTCTCTCCTTGATACTGACCGGCTCTGGTGGGCCGCGTCGCGCCGCGCCTAGTTCGTCTTGCGGCCGGGCGTAAAGGGCAGGGGCATCACCGGAACGCCATCCTCGATCAGGGCGCGCGCTTCGTCCGGCCGTGCTTCGCCATAGATCGGGCGGCCCGGACTGGCGCCCTCGTGGATGGCGCGTGCCTCGCGGGCAAAGTTTCCGCCGACATAGGTCGCATTGGCTTCGACCTTGCGCCGCAGATCCGCCATCGCGCGTTCCGCGTCGCTGGCAGGTTCGGACAGCGGGCGTGCCGGGGGCGTGGGTGCTGGCGTCGGCGCGCCCTCGGCTTCTGCGCTCTGGCGGGTGTTCACGCGGGGCGCCATCAGCGCCTTGTCGACCTTGGCCGATCCGCAGACGGAGCAACTGACCATGCCGGCGGCGGCCAGCTTGTCAAAGGCGGTGGAAGACTGGAACCAGCTGTCGAACCGGTGGTCGGAGTCGCATTTCAGCGTGAACTGAATCATCGGAAACCCGTTGGCAAATTTGTGGTTCAAAACATAATCACGCGCGCGGCAGATGCAAGATTGCCTGATCTTCCCGACGCGTGCGCACAGTTGCAGGGCCGGGGGCAGCAGGGGCCGCAGCCCTGCTCATCCTGTCCCGACCGGGTGCTAGGCCAATCCCTGCACGGGATCGAAATCACGGATGATGCGTGCCAGCTCCGGCTCTTCGACCTTGCGGGCGGCCTTCTTGCGCGAAAACCATTTCAAGCGGCGTTCGCCTTCTTCGGGGAAATGCCCTTTCATGGCGTCCACATTCACGGCATAGACAACCCCGACGCAGGGCAGGGCGCGTCCGTCCGACAGCGACTTGATGTAGGAATACATGCCCAGCGGAGTTTCGTTGACCTGCCCGACGACGCCGGCTTCCTCATATGCTTCCTGCAAGGCGGCGGCGCCGGGGGGTTTGCCCTGCATCGGCCAGCCCTTGGGGATGATCCAGCGTTTCGTCCCGCGCGACGTGATCAGCAGGATGCGGGGTTTTCCCTTGATAAGGCGATAGCACAGTGCGGCATATTGGGTCTGCACGTGGTGGCGACCCTCATGCGCTGTCCGGAACCCTGCTTGTGGTTGTGCTGTCACGTGCCTGTCTGCCGTCTTGCTTTCAGCGTCGGCGCCAAGGTCCGACGCCCGGTCATGTTTCAGACGATTTATGAACAGTCTTTTAAGAGATCAAAGGACTTGTATGCAGGCGGCGGAAGTTTTTGCTCTCTGGGGCGAAAACACCATAGGTTACTGGGGGTTCGCCCATTTCCTGCGCAACTGGCGGACCCGAGGGATCCGTGCTGCCGCACCGCACGACACCGGGCGCAGCGGCAGCACGTGGGGCGGGTGCCCTAGCGGTCGCTGCCGCGCCAGCGCGGATTGATCCACGGCTCGACGTTTTCCGGTGCCAGCATCGCGCGGCCAAGGATGTGATCCGACGCCTTTTCCCCCACCATGATCGACGGCCCGTTCAGGTTGCCGTTCGTGATGCGCGGAAAGATCGAGCTGTCGGCAACCCGCAGCCCCTCGACACCGATCACCCGGCATTCAGGGTCCACGACCGCCGTGGGATCATCTGCTCGCCCCATCTTGCAGGTGCCGCAGGGGTGATAGGCGCTTTCGGCGTGTTCACGGATATGGGCATCCAGCGCCGCGTCGCTCTGCACATCGCTGCCGGGCAGGATTTCCTTGCCGCGGTACGGGTCAAAGGCCGCCTGGCCAAAGATTTCGCGGGTGGTGCGGATGCAATGACGGAAATCGGCCCAGTCGTCGGGATGCGACATGTAGTTGAACAAGATCCGCGGCGCATCCTTGGGGTCGGCGCTGTTCAGCGTGATCGCACCGCGCGATTTCGACCGCATCGGCCCGACATGGGCCTGAAAGCCATGCCCCTCGGCTGCGGCCTTGCCATCGTAACGCACCGCGATCGGCAGGAAATGGTACTGGATGTCCGGGTATTCGACACCTGGTTTCGACCGGATGAAGGCGGCGCTTTCGAACTGGTTGGAGCTGCCGAGACCGCTCTTGAAAAAGGTCCACTCCGCCCCGGCCAGCGCCTTGCCCCAAAGGTTCCAGTGCTTGTACAGCGTGATGGGCTGGGTGCTGGCCTGCTGGATATACAGCTCCAGGTGGTCCTGAAGGTTCTGCCCGACCCCGGCGCGATCCGCGACAACCTCGATCCCGTGGTCCGCCAGGTGGGCCGCCGGGCCGATGCCCGACAACATCAGCAGCTTGGGCGAGTTGATCGAGCTTGCGGCGATGATCACTTCGCGGCGCGCGCGCACGACTTCGATCTTGCCGCCGCGCTCGATCTCGACGCCCACGGCACGGCCGTCCTCGATCACGACCTTGCGGGCATAACAGCGCAGCATTTCAAGGTTGTCGCGCTTCAGCGCGGGTTTCAGATAGGCATTGGCGGTGGACCAGCGGCGCCCCCGCCAGACCGTCTGCTCCATCGGGCCAAAGCCCTCTTGTTTTTCGCCGTTGTAATCGTCCGTCAGCTCGAACCCCGCCTGCTCCCCGGCGTCGACAAAGGCCTGGAACAGCGGGTTCTTGCGCGGGCCACGGGTGACATGCAGCGGGCCGTTCGATCCGCGCCACCCTGCGTCGCCGCCGTGCCCGCCGTCGTGCCAGTGCTCCATCCGCTTGAAATAGGGCAGCACGTCGGCATAGGCCCAGCCGGTCGCGCCCTGATCCGACCAATGGTCGAAGTCGCGGGCGTGGCCGCGCACGTAAACCATCCCGTTGATCGAGGAGGACCCGCCCACCACCTTGCCGCGCGGCGTGACCAGAGTGCGCCCGCCGAGGCCCGGTTCGGGCTCCGACGAAAACCCCCAGTCATACCGCTTCATGTTCATCGGATAGCTGAGGGCCGCCGGCATCTGGATGAACGGCCCGGCATCGGTCCCGCCGAATTCCAGCACGATGACCTTGTTCTTCGCGTCTTCCGACAGCCGCGAGGCCATGACCGATCCTGCCGAGCCTGACCCGATGATGACGAAATCCGCTTCCATGTCGTGTCCTCTCAGAATGCCGATTCAACGTCGCTCAGGGCGACGTAGACCGATTTGACCTGGCTGTAGTGTTCCAGCGCCGCACGGGCGTTTTCGCGGCCCACACCCGACAGTTTCACACCGCCAAAGGGGGCCTCGATCGGGGTCAGGTTGTATTGGTTGATCCAGCAGGTGCCGGCCTCCAGCTGCGCGACGACGCGGTGGCCGCGTTTGATATCATTGGTGAAAACACCGGCGGCCAGTCCGAATTCCGTGGCATTGGCCCGCGCGATCACCTCTGCTTCGTCGGTGAAGGTCAGCAGCGCCATGACGGGGCCAAAGATCTCCTCAGCCGCGATGCGCATGTCGTCGGTGACATCCGCGAAAACGGTCGGCTCGATATAGTTGCCGGTGGCATGACCCTCGGGGATGGCGCCGCCGATCAGCAGCCGCGCCCCCTCGGCCTTGCCGATCTCGATATATTCCAGCACCTTGGCGCGCTGCGTGTCGCTGACCATCGGCCCGATGTTGGTGTCGGGGTCCAGCGGGTCACCGATCACCGCTTTCCTGGTGCGCTCGACCAGCCGCGCGGCAAAGGCCTCGGCAATGTCCGCGTGCACAAAGACGCGGGTACCGTTGGAACAGATCTGGCCTGTGGAATAGAAGTTGGCGTTGATCGCGGCCGACACGGCGTTTTCGATATCCGCATCCTCGAACACGATCAGCGGGGATTTTCCGCCCAGCTCCATCGTGACATGGCGAATGCCCTCCGCTGCCGCCGCATAGACCTTGCGGCCCGTCGGCACCGATCCGGTCAGCGACACCTTGTCGACGCGGGAGTCGGTCACCAGCGCCGCGCCCACGTCGCCATAGCCGTTGACGACGTTGAACAGACCCGCAGGCGCACCGGCCTCGATATAGATCTCGGCCAGCTTCAGCGCGCACAGCGGCGTGACCTCGGATGGTTTGAACACCATCGCATTGCCGCAGGCCAGCGCGGGCGCAGATTTCCAGCAGGCGATCTGGGTCGGATAGTTCCACGCGCCGATGCCGACGCAGACCCCCAGCGGTTCGCGGATCGTATAGACGAAGTCACCGCCCAACGGCACGCTCTCTCCGGTGATCGAGGCGGTGATGCCGCCGTAATATTCCAGCGCATCCGCGCCGCTGGTCGCATCCGCCACCAGCGTTTCCTGAATGGGCTTGCCGGTGTCGATCGTCTCCAGCTCCGACAGGGCCTCGTTGCGTTCGCGCAGCAGGTCCGCGACACGGCGCAGCACGCGGCCCCGCTCCACCGGGGGCACCGCGGCCCATTCCTTTTGCGCGCGCCGGGCCGACTCCAGCGCCTGCGCGATCACGGCGGGGGTGGCCGAGTGCAGCTTTGCCACCACCTCGCCCGTTGCGGCATAGACGCATTCGATGACGCGGCCGGCGGTGTCTTCGACGTAAGCGCCGTCAATAAAGTGGCTGCCCTTGGGTTGAACGTCTTTCATTGTCATTCTCCTCGGGGAAAGCGCTGGTTCTCTTCCAGCACGTTCAGGTCCATGTGGTTGCGCATGTAGCGCTCAGAGGCTTTTTGCAGCGGCTCGAAATCCCACGGGTAATAGTCGCCATTGCGCAGCGCCTCGTAGACGATCAGGCGGCGCGCCTGGCTTTCGCGCACCTCGGCGTCAAACTCGCCCATGTTCCAGTATTCGGCGACGGCCTCGGCAAAGGCGGCGGCAATCTCGGCGTGGGTCGGGTCCGTCGCCAGGTTGACCAGCTCATCGGGGTCGGTTTCGACGTTGAACAGCAGGGGCGGGTCCAGTTCGCAGTGGATGTACTTCCACTGGTCCTGCCGCAGCCCGACCAGTGGCGCATAGGACGCCTCGGCGGCGTACTCCATCTTGACCGGGGTCGTGCGCGCCGTGCCATTGGCCAGCGGCACCAGCGATTCGCCATCGGTCCAGGGCATGATCTCGGACAGGTCGATGCCCGCCAGATCGGCCAGCGTCGGGTTGACGTCGATGGTCGACACCGGGGTCTCAACCAGACCGGCGGGCATCTGCGGGGCGCAGATCATCATCGGCACCCGAGACGAGCCTTCCAGGAAGGTCATCTTGAACCACAGACCCTTGTGGCCCAGCATGTCGCCGTGATCGGACACGAACAGGATGATGGTATCCTCGACCTGCCGCGTGCCCTCCAGCGCCTCCATCACTTCACCAATCTTGTCGTCGAGATAGCTGATATTGGCAAAGTAGGCGCGGCGCGACCGGCGCACATCTTCCTGAGTTATATCGCTTTTCTTGGCGTCATTGGCGTCATAGATGCGCTGCGAATGCGCATCCAGATCGTCATAGCCCAGCGTGCCGACCGCGGGTTCCAGGTGCTCGCAATCCTCGTAGAGATCCCAGTATTTGCGGCGCGCGACGTAGGGGTCGTGCGGATGGGTAAAGCTGACGGTCATCATCCAGGGGCGATCGTCCAGGCCACGGCCCAGCTGATAGACCTTCTGACGGGCCTGAAAGGCGACCTCGTCATCGTATTCCATCTGGTTGGTGATCTCGGCGACGCCCGACCCCGTCACGCTGCCCATGTTGTGATACCACCAGTCGATCCGCTCGCCCGGTTTGCGGTAATCCGGCGTCCAGCCGAAATCGGCGGGGTAAATGTCGGTCGTCAGGCGCTTTTCGAACCCGTGCAGCTGGTCGGGGCCGACAAAGTGCATCTTGCCGGACAGAAAGGTCTGGTATCCGGCCCGGCGCAGGTGGTGCGCATAGGTGGGGATGGCACTGCCGAATTCGGCGGCATTATCATAGACGCGGGTCCGGCGGGGCAACTGCCCGGACATGTAGCTGGCGCGCGCCGGGGCGCAGAGCGGGCTGCCGGTATAGGTATTGGCGAACCGGGTCGACCGTGCGGCAAGCGCCTTGATGTTGGGCGCATGCAACCAATCCACCGGGCCGTTGGGGAACAGCGTTCCGTTCAGTTGGTCGACCATGAAGATGAGGATGTTGGGCTGCTTAGACGCCACGATTTTTCCTTTCAAGCCAAAGATTTAGATAGTCGTTGACCATCGCCTTGATGCGATGGTGCTCGGGCACTGCTTCCTGCAGGGCAGAGCGCACGTAAAACCCGTCGATGAGCGAGGCGAGACCCTGCGCGATTTCGGCGGCGGTCTCGGGGTCGAACAGCTTTTTCAGGTCGTGCATCAGGTTGCTTTGCAGACGCCGCGCATAGACCTGCAACAGGCGGCGCGTCTCGTCCGAACGCAGGGCCCGCACGTAGAAATTCAGCCAGGCCGCGATCACCTCGCGCTCGAACTGGCTCGAATCGAAACTCGAATCGGTGATGGCGCGAATGCGCTCTTCCGGCGTCTTGGCACGGGCCAGGTTGGCCAGCACCGTCTCTCCGTAGTCGCGCATCACGTAACGCATCGTCGCCAGGAACATCTGTTCCTTGGACCCGAAGTAGTGGTGCGCCAACGCCGAGGACATGCCCGCACGCTTCGCGATCTGGCTGACGGTCACGTCCAGCGTGCCGGCGTCCCCGATCTCCGCGATGGTCGCGTGGATCAGTGCCTTTTTTCGAACCGGTTCCATCCCGACCTTGGGCATGACACTGTCCTTTCAGCCACAACGCTTTACTTTTAGCGTCTCATCGTTTTTGATTAACCCGTCAATCAACAAAAAAGCAACCCACGAGCCAACAGAAGGAAACGCAATGACCAAAACTCTGCTCACCATGACCAGCGCATTGGCACTGACCGCCGGCGCCGCTTTCGCTGACTGCGACGAAGTGATCTTCTCGGACGTCGGCTGGACCGACATCACCACGACCACCTCTGCCGCCAAGCAGGTGCTGACCGCCCTCGGCTATGACGTCGACGTCAAGGTGCTGTCCGTGCCCGTCACCTTCGCCTCGCTGGAAAGCGACGATGTCGACATCTTCCTCGGCAACTGGATGCCGGCGCAGAACGGCGCCATCAAACCCTACCTCGACTCGGGCGAGATCGAGACGGTCTCGACCAACCTGACCGGCACCAAGTACACGCTGGCCGTGCCCGCCTATACCTACGAAAAGGGCCTGCAATCCTACGCCGATATCGCCAAGTTCGCCGACAGCCTGGATGACAAGATCTATGGCATTGAGCCTGGCAACGAAGGCAACGCCTACCTCGTGTCCCTGACCGAGGAAGACAAGTTCGGCCTGAAGGACTTCAAGGTCGTCGAAAGCTCCGAACAGGGGATGCTCTCGATGGTGCGCCGCGCTGTCGACAAGGAAGAGGATATCGTCTTCCTCGGCTGGGAACCCCACCCCATGAACGCCAACTTCGAACTGAAATACCTGCCCGGCGGCGAGGATTTCTTTGGCGGTGAAGGCGACGTGAACACCGTGACCCGCAAGGGCTACGTCGAGGAATGCCCCAATGTCGGCAAATTCCTGACCAACCTGGAATTCACCCTGCCCATGGAAAACGAGATCATGGGCAAGATCCTGAACGACGGTGAAAACGCCGATGACGCGTCGCTGGCCTGGATGAAGGATCACGCCGATCTGGTCATGTCCTGGGTCGATGGCGTGACCACGGTCGACGGTGGCGATGGCGCTGCCGCGGTCAAGGAACAGCTGGGCCTCTGAGGCAATTCTGAATGGGCCCGGTCACTGACCGGGCCTTTTTTCAAATAGGGAGGTCGCCTTGGAGTGGCTCACTGAACACAAGATTCCCGTAGGGAACTGGGCCAGCGAATTTTTCGACTGGCTACGCGATAATTTCTCGGGCGTTGTCGACGCGCTGGCTGCCGGCGCTGAAAATCTGATCGACGGCCTGCAATGGATTCTGCAAACGCCGCATCCGCTGATCATCATCGCCTGCTTTGTGGCCCTGACATGGGTGCTGCAACGCAACTGGAAAACCTGCCTGTTCGTGGCTGTCGGTTTCCTGTTCATCATCAATCAGGATTACTGGGAGGCGACGACCGAAAGCCTGACGCTGGTCATCTCTTCCTGCATCGTCTGCATGGCCATCGGGGTGCCGATCGGCATTGCCGCGGCGCACCGGCCCCGGCTCTATGCCTTCATGCAGCCCGTGCTTGACCTGATGCAGACGCTGCCCACCTTTGTCTACCTGATCCCGGCCATCGTCTTTTTCGGCATCGGCATGGTGCCGGGCCTGATCGCGACCGTCATCTTCGTGCTGCCCGCGCCGATCCGCCTGACCTACCTTGGCGTGTCCTCGACGCCGACGCCGCTGCTTGAGGCGGCCGAGGCCTTCGGCGGCACCCCCAGCCAGACCCTGCGCAAGGTCGAACTGCCCTACGCGCTGCCACAGATCATGGCCGGTCTGAACCAGACCATCATGCTGTCGCTCTCCATGGTCGTGGTCGCCGCGCTGGTCGGGGCGGATGGCCTTGGCGTGCCTGTCGTGCGGGCCTTGAACCAGGTGAACACCTCTCTCGGGTTCGAGAGTGGATTCGTCATCGTCGTCGTGGCAATCATCCTTGATCGCATGTTGCGTATCGGAGGCCGGAAATGAGCGAACAGATGTCTCAGGGCAAACGCCCTGCCGTCGAATTCGACAATGTGTCCATCGTCTTTGGGGACAAGCCTGAAAAGGCCCTGCCGCTGATGGACGAAGGTCAGAGCCGCAGCGAGATCCAGAAGGAAACCGGTCAGGTGCTGGGCGTGCACAATTGCTCGCTCGCCGTCGACGAGGGCGAGATCCTGGTGCTGATGGGGCTGTCCGGGTCGGGCAAGTCCACCCTGCTGCGCGCCGTCAACGGGTTGAACCCCGTGGTGCGCGGCGCGGTGCGCGTCTCTACCCTCGGGTCCACGCTGGATGCCGCAAAGGCCAAGGGCGAAGACCTGCGCAAGCTGCGTCGGCAGATGGTCGCGATGGTGTTTCAGCAGTTCGGCCTGCTGCCCTGGCGCAACGTCGTCGACAACGTCGCCCTCGGGCTGGAACTGTCGGGCATGTCCAAGTCGCAGCGCGAAAAGAAGGCCCGCGAACAGCTCGATCTGGTCGGCCTGACAGACTGGGCCGACAACAAGGTGTCCGAGCTTTCGGGCGGCATGCAGCAGCGTGTCGGCCTGGCCCGCGCCTTTGCAACCGAAGCACCGATCCTGCTGATGGACGAACCGTTCTCGGCGCTCGATCCGCTGATCCGCTCGCGTCTTCAGGACGAACTGCTTGAGCTTCAGCAAAAGCTGAAACGCACCATCGTCTTCGTCAGTCACGACCTGGACGAGGCGTTCAAGCTGGGCAATCGCATCGCGATCATGGAGGGCGGGCGCATCGTGCAATGCGGCACCCCGCAGGACATCATCGCGAACCCCGCCAATGCCTATGTCGAGGATTTCGTCACCCACATGAACCCGCTGAACGTCCTGCTGGCCTCGGACGTGATGTCCGGGACACTGGCGCAGCAGGCGACGGTGCAGGTGCGTCCCGACACGCCCGTCAACGACGTGATCCAGTCGCTCTCGACCGGCAATGACATCGTCGGGGTCAAGGACGGCGAAAACGATCTCGGTTCAATCACCAATCAGGATATCATCTCGGCTCTGCACGCCAAGAATTCCTGACACCGGACCCACCCCGCGCGCCGCGCTGCGGGGCCACGAAAAGGCCCCTGTCCCGCACGCGCGGGGCAGGGGCCAATCTGTCATGCAACAGATGAACGGGCGTCCCCAGGGGGGGAGCTATTTCTTGTTGTTGCCCACGTTCACCGGGGTCTTGCCCTTGGCGAAATCTGCCGTGACGACGACCTTTTCCTTGGCCTTCTTCGGCTTCTTGATTTCCTTGTTGCTGCGTTGCTTGTCGCCCTTGCTCATGTCCGTATCTCCCAAAATCCGATTTCAGTTTCATCGTGGTGAGCGGCGTTGCGATCCGCGCCGTGCGGAGCTTGGGCGCGCCCCGCAGGGTCACGCCCGAACGGGATAGGGGGCCCGGCGGCTACATCATGTCGTCCATGCCGGACATTGCGTTTGCCCCCGATTTTGCGGGCTTGTTGGCCACCATCGCCTCGGTGGTGATCAGCAGCCCCGCGATCGAGGCCGCGTTTTCCAGGGCGACCCGGACCACCTTGGCCGGATCGATGATCCCGGCCTTCAGCATGTCGCCATATGTTTCGCTTTGGGCGTCATAGCCGAACCCCTCTGTGGTGCTCTCCATGACATGCGCGACGATCACCGACCCGTCGACACCGGCATTCTGCGCGATCTGGCGCAGCGGGGCCTGAATGGCGCGTCGCATGATCTTGATGCCCGCGTCCTGATCGGCATTGTCGCCCGTCAGCCGGGCCAGCGCCCGCCCGGCATGTACCAGCGCCACACCGCCGCCCGGCACGACACCTTCCTGCACCGCCGCGCGGGTCGCATTCAGCGCATCGTCGACACGGTCCTTGCGCTCCTTCACTTCGATCTCGGTGGCGCCCCCGACCTTGATCACGGCAATCCCGCCCGACAGCCTTGCCAGCCGCTCCGACAGCTTTTCCTTGTCGTAATCCGAGGTCGTCTCCTCGATCTGTGCGCGTATCTGGCTGACGCGCGATACGATCACGTCCGTTTCGCCAGCGCCGTCGATCACCGTGGTGGTGTCCTTGGTGATGGCGACCTTCCTGGCCGTGCCCAGCATGTCCAGCGTGACATTCTCCAACTTGGTGCCCAGGTCGGCCGAGATCACCTCGCCCCCCGTCAGCACAGCAAGATCCTGCAACATCGCCTTGCGACGGTCGCCGAAACCGGGCGCCTTCACGGCGGCAACCTTCAGCCCGCCGCGCAGGCGGTTGACGACCAAAGTCGCCAGCGCTTCGCCGTCGATATCCTCGGCAATGATCAGCAGCTGCTTGTCGGCCTGAATGACGGCTTCAAGCAGCGGCACCATGGATTGCAGAGACGACAGTTTCTTTTCGTGCAGCAGGATCACGCAATCCTCCAGCTCGACGGTCATCTTCTGGACGTTGGTGACGAAATAGGGGCTGAGGTAGCCACGGTCGAACTGCATCCCCTCGACGACCTCGGTGGTGGTCTCAAGGCCCTTGTTTTCCTCGACGGTGATCACACCCTCGTTGCCGACTTTCGCCATCGCATCCGCGATCTGCTGGCCGATTGCGGCCTCGCCATTGGCGGAAATCGCGCCGACCTTGGCAATCTGGTCGCTGTCGCCAACAGGACGGGACATCGCCTTGACCTCGGCCACGACGACGGCGACGGCCTTGTCGATACCGCGCTTCAGATCCATCGGGTTCATGCCAGCCGCAACCGCCTTCATCCCCTCCTGCACGATGGCCTGCGCCAGAACGGTGGCGGTGGTGGTGCCATCGCCCGCTTCGTCATTGGTGCGCGACGCGGCTTCGCGCACCATCTGCGCGCCCATGTTCTCGAACGTGTTGAACAGTTCGATTTCCTTGGCGACCGAGACACCGTCCTTGGTAATGCGCGGCGCACCAAAGGATTTGTCCAGCACCACGTTGCGCCCCTTGGGGCCCAGGGTGATCTTGACGGCATTGGCCAGCGTATTGATGCCGCGCAGCATGGCGTCGCGGGCATCGGTGCCGAATTTGACTTCTTTGGCGGACATTATGAATGTTCCTGAATAAGGGGGATCGGCGTCGGAAAGTCGGGTTTCAGGCGACGATGCCCAGAATGTCGCTTTCCTTCATGATCAGCAGCTCTTCGTCGTCCAGCTTGATCTCGGTGCCCGACCATTTGCCGAACAGGATCCTGTCGCCCGCCTTGACGTCCATCGCCACGCGTGCGCCCGCGTCGTCACGTGTGCCGGCGCCGACCGAGACGACCTCGCCTTCCTGCGGTTTTTCCTTCGCGGAATCGGGGATGATCAGTCCGCCCCTGGTTTTTTCATCAGCGTCGATGCGGCGGACAAGAACACGGTCGTGCAGGGGGGAAAATGGCATGGGAAACGCTCCTTTTCGAGATTTCCGGGCGGAATGGCGATGTCGAGAATAAGGGCCTGGCACTCTGTTTGCGAGAGTGCCAGTGCAGCAGATCTAGCGATTGCCAAAGGCTACGGCAATGGGGCTTTGCGAATATACCTTGCAGGGTCACGCGGGGTTTTGCCGGGCCGGATGCGCCGCCATTGCCATCGCGTCCTCCGCAGGTCACTGTGATCGGCAACCTGTGATCCCGGAACACCTGTGGCCCCTGTTCTGCGGCGCGCGGGCGGGCGGCGACAGGCACGACCGGGAACAAGAGGCGCAGCATGACCGAATTTGAAAAGATGCAGGCCGGGCTTTGGTACAACAGCCTCGGGGACGAACTTGAGGATCTGCGCGGTGTGGCCCGCGCGGCGGTCCACGAACACAACATGACCCACCCGGGCGGGCGCGGCGAAATGGCCACCGCGCTGCGGGATCTGTTCGGATCGGTCGGGGACGGATGCTTTTTCGAGGCCCCGTTCCACTGTGCCTACGGGTTCAACATCCATATCTCCAGCGACGTCTATTTCAACGCCGGGGTCACCATTCTCGACGCCGCGCCGGTGCGCATCGGTGCCCGCACCATGCTGGGGCCGAACGTGCAGATCTACACGCCCCAGCATCATGGCGATGCCGGCCTGCGCGCGGCGGGGCAGGAAATCGGCTATCCGGTGACCTTGGGCAGCGATGTCTGGGTCGGTGGCGCGGCAGTGTTGCTGCCCGGCGTCTCGATCGGCGATGGCGCGATCATCGGCGCGGGCAGCGTGGTGACACATGATGTCCCGGCGGGCGAGACCTGGGTGGGCAACCCCGCGCGTCCGATTTCGGGCTGACCCGGCTGGACCGGCTGGACCGACCCCAGCTGGACCGACCCCGGCTGAACCGGCCCCGCCTGAACCGGCGCGCGCTGCGTTAACCCCGGTGTCAGCCGCGCTCGTCGCACCGCTCGGATACCGCTCGGACACCGTCCAGATACCGACGTTGCAGATTCGCAGGATTTGCCTTGTTAATATGGGTATAGGGTATCTTGACCGGCTTCGGCGCACCGCGCCGTGTCGGTGCACCTGTCCGCCCCGTTAGCCGATTGGCAAGGCCTCTGTCCCGGACCACTCAGGCTGGCATTACGGCGCGTCCCGCAGCGCCGATGCACGGGCTTCATTCAGCCGCTGTTGGCTTCACGCGCTTCGGTTTCTTCGGTCGCCGCATCCGCCACATTCGCCGATTGGAACCGCATTCCATCGCGACTGATCAGGTCGGCGCCATGGCTTTGCCGTCGATGTACGGTTGATCCGGCCGCTTCGAATACCGGCGCCTGTCCGTCTTCGGGCCAGCGCGCCGCCCAGGTCGTCACCACAACCCGCTCGGGAGAGGTCACCAACATATTGAAAGTATTCAGCTCTCCGCGCAGCCGTGTCGACAGCCCGGTCCCCGCCTGAACGCACAAAAGGCCGGGCGCCGCGGTGAACGGCGCGATCGACGCGGTGTGCAGATGGCCCGACAGCACGACGTCGGCACCACAGTTTTCCAACCCGCGCAGCGCCTTGCGCCCCCCCTTAACCGGCCGCTTGTCGACCTCGGGGCCGTGTTCCAGCGGGTGGTGCAAGACAGCAATCCGCAGCCGTGCCGAGGCATCTTCGAAGGTGCCGCAGACCCTTTGCACCGTGCGCTCGGCAAATTTACCGCTCTGCCAGGCAAAGCGGTTTACCGTATTGACCCCGACGACCGAGATTTCGCTGTCTTCGAACATCGGCTCCAGGTTGCGGTTGATATAGCGTTTGTACCGGGAGAAGGGTTTGAAAAACCTCATGAAAAGATTATCGAGCGGCGTGTCGTGATTGCCCGGAACCGACAGGACGGGGGCTTCGATCCGCTCCACGAACTCCCGCGCCTGGATAAATTGCGATACCCGTGCCCGCTGTGTGAAATCGCCCGATATCACCACCAGATCAGGCTCAAGCTGATGGATCGCCTGCAACAGCGGCGTTTCCAGCGCAGGGGTGCTGCGCCCGAAATGCAGGTCGGACAGGTGCAGGATGCGCCTCATTCCGTGGTATCCGATTCCGCATTGCCCGAGTCCGCCTTGTCCGTCGGCAGCACGATCTTGAGCGTGTCGTCCGACATCTTGAATTCGAAGGGGCTGTAATCACGCGTTTTTTCGCCATCAAAGGCCACCAGCGCACGGCGCTTGGCCGTCTTGACCGTGACATCGCGGGCGCAGATCAACTCATAGTCGCGGCCCTCTTGCATCGTGCGGGTGATCAGGCGCCAGGCAAGGGTGAACAGCTCGCTTCGTGTCGTGCCGCGACCGACCAGCAGGGCGAACTGGTCGTGGTGAATGGCATCGCCCCCCGTCAGGCCAAAGCGTTCAAGTTGAAAGGCAGAGCGCGCCACGAACAACAGGGGCGTGCGGCGTTCGCAGGTCTCGCCGTCCGCCGTGATTGTCAGGTGCATGGGGCGTTGGAATTGCAGGAAAGTTTTGACCACCGACCAATGCGCCATCAGGCGGCGGCGGCCCCAGCGGGCATAGACCGTTTCGCGCTCCTTGAGGATCGCGGGATAGATGCCAAGGCTGGCGTTGTTCAGGAACACCCTGTCGTTCACCATCCCGACGCTTATGTCCCGGGTATAACCATTCATTATCGCCTCGGCCGCGGCCTCGGGATCTTCGGGCAGGTTCAAGCCGCGCGCAAAATAATTGAATGTTCCCAAGGGCAAGACAGCCAGCGCGCAGTTGGTGCCAAGCATGGCCGAGGCGATGGCCATCGCGGTGCCGTCGCCGCCCGCGGCGACGATCAGGCGGGCACCATCGTCGATGGCGTCCTGCACCAGGGCGTCAAGATCCTGCTCGGGATCCCAATAGCGCAGATCGGTCGACTGCGCCCCGAAGACGGCCTGCGTACGGTCGATGGCGTCGGCGTCGCGGGCGTTGGTGCCGGATTTGCGGTTGGCAATGATCGTGATGGGGCCCTCGACCCCTGGATGCTGCGCAGATCTTGTGGGCTCTGCGGCTGAGACGTCCATATCACGGGGCGCCGTATCGGTAGGCTCTGCAATCGCGTTCATCTTTGTCTCCGGTCCCTTGACCCACGCCCGGTGTCGGTGCCGGGCTGCACTGGGGGATCAACGCGCGAGGTCGCAGATTTGTTGCGCCTTGAACGCTGCGTTGTCGGGCCGGTCGCGCGCCGCGGGGCGGGGCAGGCGGCAGATCGCTGTCGGTATTCCGCCAGCAGGAGTGCGCAAGCCTTTGATAACATGAGATTCCCACGTCGGTATCCTGACGGTATCAGAACGGTAGCCGAACGGTGCGAAACCGGCCCGGTCAGACCTTAGGCGCGGGCGCGCGCCGAGGTCGGATCATACATCGGTCTAAGCGAAGCCTCGGCTGCGAAGCGCTGCCCGGCGATCTCGATCTCGTAGTGCGCCGACAGCAGGTCGTCCACGCCGTCTGATCCAGCGCAGGGCACGTAGCCCAGCCCGACCGCGCTGCCCAGCGTATGCCCATAGGCGCCCGAGGACAGATCACCGACGATCACGCCGTCGCGCAGGATCGGTTCGGCGTGATAGAGCAGGGGCCCGGGATCGCGCAGGTGGAATTGCAGCATCCGACGGGTCAGCCCGGCCTCCTTGCGCCGCAGCACCGCATCGCGCCCGATGAAGGCAGGCTTGGCGGTGCGCACGGCAAAGCCCAGACCGGCCTCCAGCACGTGATCCTCCGGCGTGATGTCGTGACCGAAATGGCGAAAGCCCTTTTCCAGACGGCAGGAGTCCATCGCGTGCAGACCGCACAGTTTCAGATCGAACGCGGCGCCGACCTGCAAGAGGTGTTCCAGCACATGCGCGGCCTGGTCGGTGTCCACGTACAGCTCCCATCCCAGTTCGCCCACGTAGGAGACGCGGTGCGCCCGCGCCAGTCCGAGACCGATTTCGATCTGGCGGGCAGTGCCGAAGGGGTGGCTGTCGTTCGACCAGTCGTGCCAGGGGGCGGCGGCCTGCAACAGGGCGCGCGACCTTGGCCCCATGACGCAGAGCACCGCTTCGGCCGCCGTGGCGGCAAAGAGAGAGACCGCGAAATCGCCGCGATGCCGGGTCATCCACGACATGTCGCGCACGGTCGTCGCGGCGGGGGTGACGACCATGTAACGGGTTTCGGACAGGCGCGTCACCGTGACGTCGGCCTCGACCCCGCCGAGCGGATTGAGAAACTGCGTATAGACGATCCTGCCGGTCGGCACGGCCATCTCTGCGCCGCAGATGTTATTCAGAAACGTCTCGGCATCGCGGCCATCGACGAGGATCTTTCCGAAGGAGGACATGTCGTAGAGGCCGACATTTTCGCGGATTGCGAGGTGTTCGGCGGCTGAATTGTCGAACCAGTTCTGTCGCTGCCACGAATATTCATAGGCGGGCGTCTGGCCCGGCGTCGCGAACCAGTTGGCGCGCTCCCACCCAGCGGTCTCTCCGAAGACCGCGCCGCGCGTTGCCAGCAGATCGTGAAAGGGCGCGCGCCGCACACCGCGTGCCGTGGCCTTTTGCCGATAGGGGAAGTGGTCGGCATAGAGCAGGCCAAGCGTTTCCCTTGCCCGGTCGACAAGGTAGGTCCGGTTGCCCATGAAGGGCTGCATCCGGCGGATGTCGACATCGGAGAGATCGAACGGCGGGTATCCGTGTTCCATCCAGTGGGCCAGCGCCATGCCCGCCCCGCCCGAGGACTGGATGCCGACCGAATTGAACCCGGCGGCGACGAAATAGCCGCGCAGTTCCGGTGCCTCGCCCAGGTGATAGGCGTCGTCGGGGGTGAAGCTTTCGGGACCATTGAAAAAGGTATGGATACCGGCGCTTTGCAGCAGCGGCACACGGTTGACCGCCTGTTCCAGGATGGGTTCGAAATGGTCGAAATCCTCGGGCAGCTGGTCAAAGCAGAAACCGGCGGGAATGCCGTTCATGCCCCAGGGTTTGGCGACAGGTTCAAACGCGCCGAGCAGGATCTTTCCTGCGTCTTCCTTGTAATAGGCGCATTCATCCGGCACCCGCAGGGTGGGCAACTGGCCCAGGCCGGGGATGTTTTCAGTGACGATGTAGAAGTGTTCGCAGGCTTGCAGCGGCACGTTGACGTTGTTTTGACGTCCCAGTTCCGCCGCCCACATGCCGGCGCAATTGACCACGAAATCCGCCGCGATAAAGCCGGTTTCGCCATCCCCGTCGCGTTGCCAGGATACGCCCGAAACGGCCCTCTGGCCGCCGCGCATGGTTTCGTGGATCTGCGTCACCCGGATATGTTCGAGCGTCTGGGCGCCGCGCATTCGTGCGCCCTTGGCCAGCGCCAGCGCGATGTTGCCCGGATCGCCCTGGCCGTCCGAGGGCAGGTGGACCGCCCCGGCAAAGCCATCGGTGTTGAGTTGGGGGTAGAGCGCGCGCAGGTCCGGCTCTGACAGATGCTCGACCTCAACCCCGAAGGCGCGGGCCATCGAGGCCTGGCGCCGGATTTCCTCGTGGCGCTCCCGGGTCAGGGCCATGGTGATGGAGCCGTTGCGGCGAAAACCCGTGGCGATCCCGGTTTCGTCCTCAAGCCCGCCGTAGAGTTCCTGGGAATATTTGCTGAGGCGCGTCATGTTCTTGGTGGCGCGCAGTTGCGCGATCAGACCGGCAGCATGCCAGGTGGTGCCGCTGGTCAGCTGCTTGCGCTCCAGCAGGACAACATCGGTCCAGCCCATGCGCGCCAGGTGATACGCGGTGGAGCAACCGGCGATGCCGCCGCCGATGATGACGGCGCGGGCCTTGGTCGGGACGGGGGTGGTCATGATTGCGCACTCGCGGAGGTTTGGGTGGTATCGGGGGGGCGACGTCGTCGTGCCGCCATGGTGGGCGTCGTCTGGGGAAAGGGGTGGTCGGGGTTGCGGTGATTGCGCCCAGACTTGCGGTGAAAGTGAAAAAATGCAATGAAAATTTCACAAGTGTGAAAATTGGGGCGTCAGGATGAAATCGGATCACGGTGGTCAGCGGGACGTGGATGCGACCAGCCCGGGGGCGCCTGCGGGGCGGCAGATCCGGGCGTTGCGGCGGGCGCGTGGGCTGACCCTCAAGTCGCTGGCCACGGCCATCGGGCGATCGGTCGGCCATCTAAGCGAGCTTGAGCGCGGCGTCAGCCCGATCACGCTGGACACGCTGGACAAGATTGCGCGGCATCTGGACGTGTCGATCAGCTGGTTCTTTTCCGCCCCCGATCCGCAGGACCGCCCCGAGGCAGACATCGTGGTGCGCCGCGCGCACCGCCGCCAGATCAACCTGAGCCAGGCGGGCGTGCGCGAGGAGCTGCTGTCGCCGCATCTGACCGGCGGGCTGGAGATGGTGCTGACCACTTTCGCGCCGGGGGCGGGCACGGGGGCCGACGGGCGTGAACGCCGCGGCGAGGAGGGCGGTTTCGTGCTGCATGGCCAGCTTGAGCTGAGCGTCGACGGCGCGGTGATGCTGCTTGAGGCAGGCGACAGTTTCCAGATGACGGGCACAGGCCGCCACTGGTGCCGCAACCCCGGAGAGAGCAATACAGTGATCGTCTGGTCCTTCAGTTGCGCGCATTTCTGACGCGGTAGAGGGGGGCGGAGGGGCTGGCAGGGTGCGCGGCGTCGTGTTGGCTGCGAAGGCGTGCCCTCGGTTTTGTCACAGTGGCTGGCGGCGGGGGGACGATTTCACCGATCCCGTTGCGTCATGAGCAGGTTTGCGTCACCCTGTGGCGGTATGGTGTGTCGGTCCGTGTGGTGAGAGGAGCAGGTACAGGTCTTGGATGATGACAAAGTCGCCCTTGCCGGAGAGTTTGCACTTGGCCTGTTGCAGGGACAAGACCGTCAGGATGCCCTGCACGCGCTGAACATCGATCCGCAAATGCGGGCGGCCGTTCAGGCATGGGAAGAGGATTTCGCCACCTGTTTTTTCGGGGCGGCCACGGTTGACGCGACCCCGCCGGGCGCCGCCTGGAGCAGGATCGAGACGACGCTGTTCGGCGCGCGCCCCGTGCCGATATGGCGCCGCGCGTTGCAGGTCGCCGTTGCGCCGGAAAACCGGGGACTGGTGATTGCCCTGGCCTTGGCCAAGATCGGCCTTTTGGCCTGGATCCTGTACCTGTTTCTTTAGGCACTGGTTTAAAGGCGATCAATCGCCACCGGCCGTGGTGCTGAACCTGGCGTCGGCCCTGCTGCTGGCCGGGGCGGGCCGTGCCGGGCCGGAGGGGGGCAGGGCCACGGAGGGACGTGCCGAGAGCCGGGCCCGCGACATCAAGGCGTTTCGGACCCCGATTGGGTATCACGACAGAGGGCCACCGCGCTGTTTACTTGGCTGGGCTCATCGCGGCTGCGGCGCCCATCACCCGTCCGATATAGGCCACGACGAACAGCGTCGAGACCAGCGTCGCGACAAGGCAGACCGTCAGAATGCTGACATGGCTCGCGAACCCTTCGGACAGGGCAAAGGCGGCAATGGCCACCAGGGGGATGTGCAAGAACGCGGCGCAGACGATCTGCACCCGGCGTTTCGGGGTCATGTTGGTCATTTCGTCCTCCTTCCTGTCGGGTTGATTGCGATGGTCGGGTCGCTGACGACTGTTTTTCGTGCAGAGGCCCGCTTGGGCCAGTTCCCGCGAATGACGGGCGGTATATTGCGCGCCCCGCAGCCCGAAAGGCGGCAGGAAGTGGGTGAACGTAGCATGTCCATGAAAGGCCCGGTCCGCAAGGGTCGGTGGAAAGCCGCGTTTGATAAATTGGTTCGGGTAACATCTTTTCATTTATCGTATGACTTGGCAAATGGACCGGCCGACGAGGCAAGCGTGCCGGCGATATCTGGAAGACTAGGTTTGACAAATGACTGACGAAGGCGCCGCGAAACACATCCTTTTCGTGCTGGGCGTGCACCGACCCGAAACCACGCGGCTGGCCCGGGCGTTGGCGATTGCCGGCCTTGGGGCGGGATCCGGGACGGCGGCGGTAAATCGGTCGCAGGGACACGAGCAGACGGTCGCGAAAGACCACCCTGCCGAGACCTGCGGCGTCGATGACGCGGAAATCGTGGCGATCAACGACGCGTTGCTGGCGATCATGGGGGCGGACCGGCAGGATATCGCGCCGGTGCCCGATGACTGGGCAAGGGATGTTCCGACAGAGCTGCGTGATCGGGCCGTGCGGGCAGTGCAGCGGGCCGCACGCGACGCGACCGTTTCTTCGCTCGACCGCTCCTCCCGGCAGGCGGCGGGCGCGATGATTGCGGCTCCGAACCTTTGGCGTGTGCTGGGTTTCTGGCTGGACCTTGCCGCGCGCGAAGGGGTCGTCCCCTTGGTTCTTTGCGGTCTGAGCGATCCGATGGGCACTGCCGGGGCGATGCAACCGGACACGGACTATGCGCCCTCTCACGCGCGGCTGGTCTGGCTGCGGGCGTTGCTGGATGCCGAGGCGGGATCACGCGGGCACCCCCGCGCCTTTGCCGATCTGGACAAGCTTGGGGACGATGCGGAGGACACTCTGCGCCGGGCGGCGCAGGCATTGGGACTGACGCTGGAAATCACGCCAGAGACCGTGGCCGCGCTGGAGAGTGTCGCGCGCGAACCGGGGCTGCAAGCGGCGCCTGGATCGGTGCCGCCTGAGGCCGGGGCGTCCGATCCGTTGGGCGAGGCCGTTGCCATCCTGTCGGGCTGGGCGGAAAAGGGTGAAACGGCGGGCGACCTGCGGGCGCTGGACAGGCTGCGCGCGGCACTCGATGCGTCGTCTCCTCTGATCGAGGGGGCGCTGGCCGAGGCGCGTGCGCCGGAGGCAACGGCGGGCCGCACGGTGGTTGCGCCGCCTGCGCAGTCGCCTGTTGTGGGCGGCGATGCGATGGCCCGGCTCACGGCGGAACTGTGGCAGGCGCGCAGCCAGCGCGAGGCAACATCCCGACAATTGGTCGGGACGCTGAGCGCCCTGGGGGCGGCGAACGCCGCGCTGGCCAAGGCGCGCCGCAAGCCCCTGACGATCTTCGCAGATCTGCTGATTTACAGGCTGCTGATGGCGCTGGCATCGGAACGCTCGCCGCTGTCGCCGCGCTCAAAGATGCGTTTTCAGCGCAGTGCGGCAAAGCGTGACCCGAACCGTTCGATCGCATCGTCGCCGGAGCTGACCGGCCCCAAGACGCGCAAGGCCGCGTCTGCGCCGGCACCACAGGCGGGCGGCGCAGGCGGAGGCAAGGCCGCGGGCAAGGAAAGGCCCACGACCGGAGAGATGCCGGTGCGGGCCGATCTGCCGAACCTGCTGATCGTCAGCCATGACGCAAGCTGGACCGGCGCTCCGCTGGTCGTCTACAATCTGGCACGGACCTTTTCCGACCGCTACAATGTCACCATCGTGACACTCAAGGGGGGCGCCCTGCTGCCCGCGCTGTCCGAGGTTGCGGTGAACGTCGTCGTGCTGGGCATCAGTTCCGTGACAGGCACGGGGGCAGGGAACAAGCTGGCGCGGTTGCTGCGCACGCAGAGCTTTGATTTTGCCGTCGTCAACTCGGTCGAGTCGCGCCATGTGCTGAAGACGCTGCGCGAGGCGAAGGTCGCAACCGTGTCGCTGTTGCATGAATTTGCGGCCTATACGTTGCCACGCACCGCCTTTCCCGATGCCTTCGAATGGTCGGACCACGTCGTGTTCTCGACCAACCTGACCCTGGCGAATGCGATCGAGACGACGGGCGTGTCGCCGTCGCGCAAGGTGCATGTCTTTCCCCAGGGCAAATGCATCGTGCCGCATAAATCGCAGGCCGACAGCGACACCGAGGCCGAGCGCGCCCGGCTGAAATCCATCCTGCGCCCGGCAGGGGGCGAGGCGGATTTCCTGGTCATCGGGGCGGGCTATGTCGAGATCCGCAAGGGTGTCGACCTGTTCATCGAGGTCGCGCGACGTACCCTGGCGCGGGCCAATGGCGCCAGGATCCGCTTTGCATGGATCGGCGCGGGCTATGCGCCCGAGGTCGATACGGCCTATTCGGTCTATTTGCAGGATCAGTTGCAGCGCGCCGGGATCGCGGACCGTATCACCATGCTGGGCGTGACATCGGAAATTGAATACGTCTACGAGCTGGCCGATGCCTTTGTATTGACGAGCCGTCTTGACCCGCTGCCGAACGTGGCGATCGATGCGATGCAGGCGGGCCTGCCGC
>TARA_R110000868_G_scaffold208062_1_pt1 | contig 139385 bp, 114 predicted proteins | sample TARA_R110000868 | Tara Oceans TARA_R110000868 (sample SAMEA4397489) | marine metagenome | biome: Polar Biome; feature: [SRF] surface water layer (ENVO:00010504); material: water (ENVO:00002006), including particulate matter (ENVO:01000060) such as... | depth 5 m
TAATTGTACATGCATGAAGTTACGAGTGTAGCGTGAAGCAGTACCAGCGTTGTGCTTCTCACACCTCCGAGTTAAATTTGTCGTAATGCCTGTATAAAAGGAATCGTCAGCACATCTCAGAATGTAAACAAACCAAGTTGTGGATTTTGTCGCTGCTCCATCTTCATTCGATTTTGCTTCAATCATTTCTATGCGATTCTATCATCCTCTTAAACGCATCTTCTGGTCTGCCATATCCATCTGACTTTTTCTCTGCAATTGCCGACAGTAAAAAGTCATTCAGTTTAAATCCCACTTCATGTGGTGACATCTGATCTTTAATCAGCAAGATCTGAGCACATTCCACCAGTTGATTCATCGAGCTTGTCACAGAACGATTCAATGCTTTCGAAAACTGAATGGTTTCGCTTTCTGGAGCAATAAATTTTCGGAATGCCCATTGATTGGCATCGTCGGCTGTGAAATCTCCGATACAGTTCATCGCACTTTCAGAAAACCGTTTTTGATTAGTAATGCCTTTAGCTGGCATTACACACGAATAAAGTGACTTGGTATTACTCAGTAAAATATACTGACGGCGATTTGCAGGGAATATATGGCAGGACCAGTCAGCGAATGGATTCTCATGTAAGGGAAGTGCTTCTAATGTGCCTGTTTTGATTTTCTGATTGAGCTTTTGGGAGAGGCGGAAGATCATTGGAGTTCGCCAATATTAAGATTATGTTTTCTATGTTCGTAAAGCATACATTTTATCTACCTAAATTACGAACAGGGACCACTCCCAGAAGTTGTAGATTTTCGAGACCACAATCTGCCTCCCAAGGTCCGAATGTCCTCCGTTAATGAGTTTCATTGAAACATGAGACTTCCACAGCCTTCAATGCCTGTGTATTGCCACAAAACACTGCAAACACAGACATATTCGCACCACACTTCATCCGCTTAAAATCTCCATTTCAGTCGCAATGTGGCACAAAAGCTATTCCGACACATTGCGACAACAAACTTCAATCTCGTTTTTGGTGGGAAATCCAATCTGCTCCCCGGAGCAGAGCAGGACACCGGCAACGGCTTCCGTCAGTCGCCGGTTGAAAAACTGGAGGTGGTGGAGTGATAGATCCTAAACAATCAACCGTCTCCAATTTCATCGATTAAACGTGGTCTGTTTGAATAACTCCATTTCACCGAGGTTTGACTGATTTCCCGAGACCGGGGAATCAGTCTTTTATAAACCGGGATGGGTTTATCGGTTGTCCCAACCCTTTTGGTGGACTGGACTGTTTGACGCTTGCAATACCGATCTTGAAAACTTGGCTTTCTTGACCTCGATGATCCAGATACTTGATGTAAACGAGCTTCGACTGGTCAAAGATTCGTTGATCTGAAATCGTCCCACGCCTCAAAAAATTCGTCTTCACAAGGTCTGTAACGGCGTTCCATTCATTCTGGTCGAATGAGTAAAAGATATTCGTCGCCTTATTATCCATGACCCAGACTTGGTTGTGATTTGCTAAAAACACCGTTTGGCTGCTCTGAAAAGTCGCCGCTCCGTTCTCGCTGGCCGTGAGACGCCCCCTCGCATCAGCAAGAAGGTTGTCTGCGAACTTCTTGTCGATAAAGTACCGGTCGAACTTTCCAGTGACTGACGCTTCCAGTAGCTTTTCGAGATAGTTACGTTCTTTTCCCATATCTACGGTCGAACGATTTGGCATCTGGTCGGCAGAATAGAAATCTGCCAGATCAAGCAATGCAGGACCGAATTCGGGATGGGATTGAGCGAACTTTTCCAACGAATTGAGTCGTTCCTGTCCCGTTTCTAAACGGAGTGACACAAACTCAATCGCAGTGCTTGAAGGGAATTGCTCCTTCAACTTTCGTAATTCGTGTGCTGCCGCTTGGTAGCCGTTCTGCGACTTCAACAACGTAAGATAGGAATCGATTGGATCGATAAAGGGCTGGTCGAAGGACACATAGCGTTCGTAAGAGTCGAATGCTTGTCGAAAATCACCACTTAGCTCGTGGACACGAGCGTTGTGATAGAATTCGGATGGCGTTTTGGGCTCATTCTTTAGACCGCCGAGGTTACCAAGTTTGTCAATATTCCCTGAGATCTTCTTCGTTTCAGAAAGAATCTCACTCGTGTCTTTTTTGATATCTTGGACGGTCGATTCAATGCCAAGAAGTGTATTTTGAATTTGGGCGACGGCGGTGATGTTTGCACCAAGCACTCCGTTATCGCCGGAATCACACATAGCGGCGGCTCCATACCAGAATCCAAAAGCCAGCAACAAATAAACGGAAAATATCATTGCTTGATGGGGAATCATCAGATCCCAGTTGGATCGTTGTTCTTTCGAAAGTCGCCGCCACATTAGAAAAAATGTGATACCACACAGAGCAGTAATGATGGCGAGGTAACCATTGAACGGACCGAGAGGTGTGAGAAAATCAGCGGCAAGACCACAGATACCGCCAATCGCCGTAGCATATTTCCCACCATGTGCAAGCGATGACTGGAAAGAGATGCTTACTTTTTTCTCGTCGCTAGCTGGGACTGGAGGAGTCGGCTTTCGTTGGGGTTTGTCGGGAAACAATCCCTTGATGCCACTTGCTGGTTTCCATTCATCCTTTCCTTCTGTCCAAGCGAGATCGGACGGTTGAAGTTCGCCGGAATCAGCGAGTGCCTTTAACTGCTGGGACGTGACAGGACCGTATTTTTCGCCGCCTATTGCATAATGCCATTCTTTCGCCATAGTGTATTCCAATAGTTTTAGCGACTGACTGGGTTTCGTTGTCTTTCTGGTCCCTTCGCCCGGTAAATATTAGCGAAAAAAAAGCAGGAGACCCAAACTGAACGACATCTACAGATATGAGAGGAGTTCATACCGAAATTATAAAGACAACTTCAACCAACTTGCCAGTCTTGAGTCTTTGGGAGAGGCGAAAGATCATGACAATTCTTATATTAAAATGGTTGTTTTTTCTTTCATGGTAGTATAATAAATCAGCCGTCTGTAGCAGGCACACAGATTGCTGTTATTCTATCTGACTTATCCTTTTGGGATAAACTACAAACATGATCGCTTGTTACCGTTGTGCCTCCATCTTCTTATGCCTGCACTTAGCAGCCCCTTTTGCATTCTGTGATGATTCCGATCTCCTCTCCCAACTCCGCAATCTCCCCGAAGTCCATTCCGTCACTTCCACGACAACTGAATCCAAACCAAAACAGATCATCATTCATCTGCTGAATTGGCACTTCATTTCCAAAGAGGATTTTGCTTCTGATCTTTCAAATTCATCAGATGGCAGATTATCAGAAGCTGAAATCGATAAACAGTATCTTGAATTTCTGAATGATGTGGAGGCAATTCAGAAAGAGCAAAAACAGATCCTGAGATTCTTGATCAAGAAACACAAATTTCAATCTGTTTATATGGAAGGGCTTACTGAGAAGAACCTGACTGCTTTCAATAGCTTCGTCAAGACGCTTCGGGAATTTGAAGTTCCAGAGGGTGATGGTGCTTTTGATCTATTTTTGAAAGAGCAGTACAGACGGGTGTCGTTAGAAGAGATAATATGCGTAACCTCGGCAGTGCGATGAGATGATTGAATCCGCTCCCAGTGATGTTGGGACATTTTCTGAGTGTTTCCTATGTGGCTTATTCAACGTAGGGTGGGTTCGATGACGATCGGTTTCTCTTCTTCAGGACCATAAGTAATTTTACATTGCGGTAACTTCTTGGTCAGTGCATTGATACCCGTTATGGTCACTTTAGTTTCTTTGAGATCAAGTAACTCCAATCGCTTAAACGATTCGAGATGCTTCAAACCAACATCGGTGATTTTTGTGCCATGTAGATCAAGTATTTTCAGGTTCTTGAACTTGCCGACATTCTGCAAACTACTGTCAGTTACAAGAGATCCCGGTAAATAAAGGGACACCAGTTTTTCAGAATCGGGTAGATGAATCAGTCCACTGCCAGTTACATGAGAATCAAGAAGTGATAGCGATGACAACTGTTTCATCTGACCTAGATGCTTGAGTCCATCGTCGGTGGTAAGTCTACCTCCCTTTAGTGTATTGATCTTAATCAGGTTTTTGATGTGTTCCAGACCTTTGTCGCCAGACTTTGTCGAGTGAAGACTAAGATAGGTAAGGTTCCGTAGATTGGTGAGGTGCTTGAGCCCATCATCACCAACAGAAGTTTGAGAGATATTTAAAGTAGTCAAATTGGTAAGTTTAGCGAGATGCTGCATACCCGCATTAGTGACAGGGGTTGATCTGAGATGAAGCTCTGAAAGTTGCTTCAAATCTTTCAATAATCGAAGTCCGTCATCAGTCACCTTCTCCTTCTCATAAAGACTAATCGTATACACAAAGAATGGTTCTGTAGGCAAGTTCTCCAGTCTCTTGGCGGCAACTTTCTTATCGTTAGCAAATACCGCTACTTGCCCCCCAATACTCAGTACCCACTCTGCCGCACGGCGGTCTGGGTTAGCATACATGACTCCTAAATTGTATTGTGCTTCGGCTTCTCCCTGTTCAGCAGCTTTGCGATACCGTTTAAACTCCTGACTTTCTTCTTGTTTCACCTTCTCGGATTGAATTGAGATGGAAGCTGATTTAGGTTGTGGGGCGACTCTTTGATCTTCCTGACATCCGTTAAGCATAAAACAAAAAACAACAAATGCAGCAGCACCAATCATCTCTTGCCACTTACCTTGAGACATGATTATTTCTCCCAGCCAAATTGAATTGAAGAGAACTCGTGAGATGTTATCTTGCAACCAGACGAGACATATGTCAATCGGTCTTTAGAAAGTTACTGGATGCTGGTTGTTCCATGGTTAGTGGGGCAGTCACTACCGTCCGTTTCTGGGGCGTCGGTATTTATGCTCATGGATGGAAAGACGCTGCCAGAGAACCGGAGCGTTTTGGATCGTCCTCATTGAATTTTAACAGGTGATGATCAGGTTCATCTATGATAGCGAGTTCGGGTGTCAGTCTGTCGGGATGATTGCTGAAATTCATTCCAGCATCTTCGTTCTCTGAGACAAATCTTAGCCGTTTTGTCTTTCAATTTCCGCACGTGTTCTGATTCTCCAATCTCATTGAAATTTGAGACTCAACTACATCAGCCATACAGCAAATCTCAATAAAAGCCTATTATTTAAGGACTTTAGCTGCGAACGCTTTTGCCTGAATCAGTCTCAAAAGCCCATCCCAGCCCCCATCTCAATTCTCTTGAGACACAGACCTACGCCCCTCAAAAATAATTGACACCCTTAAGTAAGTCGTCAACTCAACCTCAAAAGGAGACGGCTAGTGTCACGCAATCAGCAAATCCGAAGCGAAATCACAAATCAAATCATTTCTGCTCTGGAAAGTGGAACTCTGGCTTGGCGAAAACCTTGGAGTTCAGATCGCAACTGTGGTATGCCAAAGAATGTTGTTTCAGGTGATCTATATTCCGGCGTTAATCCTCTCTTACTGGGTCTTGCCAGTGAGCGTCATGGTTTTCAGTCTCGCCACTGGGGAACTTATAAGCAATGGAGCGAACTTGGCGGGAAAGTAATGCGACGACCATCGCATGTTCCAAGTGGGCAGTGGGGAACAAAAATCGTCTTCTGCAAGCCGGTCACCAAGAAACAAAATGATCATGACGAACCAGAAGAGACTTATTTTCTTCTTCGCACATATACGGTCTTCAACATCGACCAAGTTGAAGGAGATCACCTCGATTATCTTCGTGTCGGTTACAGCACTGACACCTGCAATTCAGAGAGCAACACTTTTGATGAAGCTGACGAATTGATCGAAGCAACCGAAGCTGATATCCGACATGGTGGAAATCAGGCGTACTACGATATCCCCGGAGACTACATCCAAGTCCCGAATCGAGATCAGTTTGCAGGATCTGCTTATTATGAAGTTCTATTCCACGAAATCGTTCATTGGACGGAAAAACGACTTAACTGGGATAGAAATAATAATGGATATGCTCTCGGCGAATTAATCGCAGAAATAGGAGCATGCTATATCTGCTCAGAGCTTAACATTCCAATGAATGATGAAAACCACCACGCCTATCTCGATGGCTGGCTCAAAAAAATGAAACAGGACTCATCCTTCATTTTCAAGGCTTCATCGCAAGCCTCAAAAGCGGCAGACTACATCATGTCATTCAAGCCAGTTGAGGTTTCCTGCTGACACCCACAAGTAGATTGATCGCCGTCACTGATCGGTTCAGATCTCAGTGGTCTTTCAGTTGAGATCGAAGACCACTGTTAGTTCTGGATCAGGACGGCGATCATTAAAAAATGACACCCGCAATTAATCTGAAAGGAATAAAATAATGGATACACCGACTACAGTTACTTCTCTGGAAAAGAAACAAGAACTCTTAGCTCATCATGTTCGTTTATTGACTAAGAAAATGAGCCATGCCTTGTTTGTATTTGGCTCTCAAGGTGGACTCGGCAAGAGTCGGACCATTCTACAAGTGCTGGATGAATATGGCGTAGATCCAATCATCATAAATTCACATATCACGCCCCTCGCTCTATACGGGACTCTTTTTCAACATCGTGATGATGCTGTACTGTTTTTCGATGACGTTGACAGCATGTATTCATCTATGCCGCATTTGGGCTTGTTGAGGTCAGCACTCTGGGGAAATCCTCGTATCGTTACCTATGGAAGTTCTCAACTCAGCGACCTTCCATCAAGTTTTGAATTTACTTCTCGTTGCATTTTTGCTGCCAATGTCATTCCCAAAAATGATGCTTTTAAAGCCGTCCTCAGTCGCTGTGATCAGTTTGAGCTATCTGCAACTAACGGCGAAGTGATCGAGATGATGCGTAATCTCTCTGCTCAGGGATTCCATGGAGTGACACCCGAAGAATGTGAAGCTGTGATCGACTACATCGAACAAAACGCAGAAGACCGTCAGCTATCACTGAGGCTTCTTGGACCAAGTCTGCGAAAGCTTAAATATGCTCGTGAGGAGGGCATCGACTGTCGTCCATTAATCAAAAGCCAGCTCATGTCGCTTGGAAGAAAGCAAGTGGCAACCAAGCGTCTCGACAATAAAACCGTCGATGCAAAAGTGATGAAGCAGGCGATGGAAAAACATCCAGAGTCCCCGGCTGATCAGCAGACTTTCTGGTGCGACAAAACTGGCAAGAGCAGGGCAAGTTTTTTCAGAGCTCGTCAACGATATCAGAAAATGCTCGATGAATCTGAATGACACCGGCTATCAATCCATAAAGATGTTATTTCCAAGATCCCTTGAAAAAAAGTTTTGTCCTATTAGGTTGATATTATCAGGCTACGAAAACAAACCACACTGCCCTTTGAGACAGTGGGGAAGCAGACACAAAGTTCATTGCTAGTTATTCTTCTGGAGTTACACGCCAGCCATTTTCTAGTAACTTTTTTCTAAGCACGCTTGGTCGTACCCCATCGTCATACTCAGCGTAAGTCTCTAATAGCAATCGTTTCGGTTTATCTTTTGGGGTCATACATTCTTCAACGATAAACTTTGAACCTATTGAAAAAGTTACGCCTTCGTGAGTCAATTCATATTCTTTATATAGATAATCAAACTCACCTGATAAGTCATCACCTTCGGCATAGTCATTTTCCGATTCGATTTCTTTCTTCGCATACATCAAGGTACTACCAGTTCTCATGTCTTCAACTTTAAGTTCTATTTCATATTTCTTTTTAGTTTCTGTCATCGCAAAGCCCTATCTTTTTTTGTTGGAAATGCTTTCCACAGAGGAAAGAATGATAGCATTCTAATTCAATTATAAAGCAAAAGATACTTCGACAGACAGGTAAGCCAATGCGTTCGAATCAATTCAGAAATTGGCTAATAGAGAAGAAGAAGTTGGATATGAAGTTATCCCCATCTGACACCCAACAGATGATTGTTCAACTAAACACAATCATTTTTAGAAGGGAACATAATGATTCAAAAAAGCAAACCACTCTTCCAGCTAGGCAAAACAGTCGCCACTCATGGAGCTCTTGATGCTCTCCAGCCAAACAATCAGTCACCGTTGGAATTCTTTGAAAGACATTCTTTTGGCGACTGGAACGAACTGTCCCCAGAAGACCGAGAAGCCAATGAACTGGTCTTAAAAAATGGCGACCGCATTTTCAGTGTGTACCATCTCAATGACAAAACAAAGATCTGGATAATCACGGAAGCTGATCGGTCTGCCACCACGATTCTTCTACCCGAAGAATACTGAAATCGACACCCTCAGTAAAAGTGTGCTCAACTTCAATTCTTTTTGGGGAGATTAAAGATGGACGACCAGTTAGATTCATTTATGGAAGATCATTTGAACGGCGGCTATGGTGACATTCTTGACGAACAGGCAGCGGATGAATACGCCGAAGAGTATGACGAAGAATATTCATACGACGAATCGTGGGAAGAAGACTTAATGCTCCAGCAACAGGAACTCGAAGATTTCGAACAAGCTGACGAATACTTCGGTTTCTTCGGATACGACGAGTTCTAAAACCTAATTTATGGTAACCAGACACCCACAAAGCTGTTGTGAGAATCATTGTGATTCTCTCAACAGCTTTTTTCTTTTTTACTGGAGATCGATATGGGTTGGACGTATCCGGCAGACGTTTCACGCAAAGAACTCATCGAACAGCGAACCAGACCTTGGGATCGTCAGCTTAATGATGTTCTTGTTAAATCGAATTGCCTCGCCCATTGCTTCCGGGGCGGCAGATTCAGCGGCGTGCTATGGGCTGTTTGGGAACGAACTTTTGAGCGAGATGGTGAACAAGTTGAACGAACACAACGCTGGATCACGTGCGACCTAATCAGATGCCATGGAGGGGACTGGGGCTATAAGGACATGCAGGAAGCCGAACATCCCTACTACTACAGTTGCCCGCAGAAGTATCTCGACCTCGTGCCAATTGAACAGTACGGCGGACATCCAGACTGGAGACTTGAAGTGAGACATCGCCATCAGGAAAGACTGGAAAAAAGGCGTCAGCGTAAGTCTCAAAGTCTCACGCAATGACACCCGCATGAACTGTGTACCAAACACTTTCACTTTTTCAGGAGCTTTTTATGACTGATCGTACAGAAGTAGAATCCATTCGCCGGGAAATGACCAAGAACATCAACGCTGTGGAAGGAAGTCGGGAATATCTTGAGGCCAAGCATGGACAGGTTTGGGACACCACGGAACTCCAGCAGGAGTTTTCAGTCGAAGGATTTATGGCCCCATTCGTTTTGGCCAGACGAAAGTCTGATGGCAAAAGGGGAACGTTGAAATTTCAACACTCGCCACGTTTCTATTTCAGTTTCGAACCTGAGTGATCAACAACTTGTGTCCGGGAGTCACGGAGGACTGCCGGACACCTTCTCAATTTATATAGGAGACATAGATGTGAACAGCAAGAAACGCAGGCGGAATGAACCAGCTAAGATCGTGCCCAAGTCATTAAAGAAACCTCGATCATCAGCACGAACTTATTACAGCAAAGGCGTTTGCCGTCAGATGCGATGCTGAGTGACAGACCCCCAGAGGGAACTTGTCAGTTTGACAACTTGAGCCATTGAAACCATATGACCTAGGATGACGGCTGAGTATAAACTGCGAAGTTTCAAAGTGATTAACGTGAGCATAATAGTCCTAATTCAAGGTGAGCCAGCAAGATACCATTGTTCCCATCGGTCGTAGACATTCTTAAATTCTGAGCAATATTTTCTTAGCTCACTCATCTCTCGCTCACCGCTTCTTTTCATTCTTACCTCATGGTATCCAAGTTGTTCGTTAAGGCTTTGGATTTCAAGTAGCATTGATTCCATTTCCAATAGAAAATTGTTACCAGTAGTAGAATAAATTATAGCGTCATATTTTTCTCGTGCTCGTCGAAATGAAGAGACAAGTTCTGTCAGGCGATTGTCTCGAATGAATACAAATCCGGTAGCAGAATACCCAGATTGTGACAAATATTTAGAAATAATTTCATTTAACATTTGAAGAATTGTGGAAACACGTTGTTGTACATGGACGAAATCAAGCGATTCCAACTCTTCGATTTTTTCAGCTTGGTTAACAGTATCCTTTTCAGCTCCCATCAAGGATAGAAAAGTAGAGTAGCTAATAAGAGAAAAATAGTTACTGGTTACCCTGAAATACTCTTGTCGCAGTTCTTCACGAGTACCAATAATTTCATTGTTACTTCGTATGACCCAGTCGGGTTTTTCCTCATTACAAACGAAAAGAGTATGCTTTTTTGATTTCGCTCCCAATTCGAGAATAGTGTGCCATATTATCAGGTCACCGACACCACGATCTTCTTTAGTTTTATCTTTGTATCCGGGGGGCAAATTGTGCGTAATACGCCATTCTAAATCGCTGTTGATCTCATCATCTTTTTTGGAATGATCAATAATTCGATCGACCAATAATTCAGCGTAAAGCTTGCTTACTCGATCTGTCCACGACCAATCTTTCAATTCATTCAAAAGCGTTTTCAGGCATTTTTTATATTCTTTAACAGCATTTTTGAGTGGATCAATCGATTCTATGAGAGCTTTATAACTTGGTGAATGCTCAAGCATAGGGCAACGAAAAGTTGCCTCATTGGGGATAGGAGAAGGATGATTACTCGTTTGATTATGCAACAGGTCAAATACATCTTTAAGTGCTGTCGAACGATTCCTGCCAAATTCTCGAACAACTTGAGCTGGAATAAAAATTCTGTCATTTTTTACAAGCTTACGAAATATCTTTTCAATATCGTTAATACTACTTTCGCTCAATTTGTATGAATCTAAAAGAATGTTTGTATCGAATACAAACAAGCAGTCACCAGATAACTCTGATATCTTGGGAGGAATACAAGTAAATACATCCTCGGGCTTTGGAAATGTTTGTCTAAGTATGAATTTATCGTATTCCAGTGGATCTTCTTTCGAACCCGCCATAGTTGAATTCCAATGTAAAGTGTCAATAATCTCTGATTCTGGTCGATGATTCGCAGTAAAACTCGGTCGATCAAGTCTCTCATATCTGTAACGTGTCTCCTGTAATTTACAGTTTACATTTTTCGACACCCGCAAGCCATTTGTTCAAGACTTAAATTTAATATGAGGAGTCAAACAGATGGCGAAATCAACAGCGGTTTACATGCGAGTTTCTACAAAGGATCAGAAGCATGCCAGCCAGCTACCAGATCTGGAACGTTGGTGTGAAGCCCATGGTGGCGAAGTGATCTGGTTCAAAGACACATTCAGTGGTCGGACCATGAGCCGTCCGGGAATGGATCAGCTTCTCGAATCACTACGCATGGGCAAGCTGGACAAGATTGTTGTCTGGCGTCTTGATCGATTGGGGCGAACCACCAAAGGACTCTGCCAGCTCTTCGATGAGCTCAGGGAACGCCGGGTTGATCTTGTCAGTCTCAAAGATGGTTTCTCACTGGAGTCTCCAGCAGGTCGATTACATGCACGCATTCTTGCATCAGTTGCAGAGTACGAAACTGAGATCAGAGCCGAACGTGTTGCAGCAGGGCAAGCAGTCGCAAGAAAGAACGGGAAGCGATGGGGAGGCAGCGAGAAGGGCTGGCGGTGGAAAGTCACTGACGATCAGGTCAACGCTATTCACGAGATGAAGCAAGCTGGCAAAGCAATCACAAAGATCGCTCGTGTGACTGGGCTATCAAGACCAACGATCTATCGAGTCCTGCGAGAAGTGCAGCCACTATAGTAGTGTGGCTGCACACATCAGATTGAGCTCGCACGAGGCGGTGGTGTTACAAAAACTGTTTTAGAGAATTGCAGAGTAGTTTATGTTGAAAAGTTACCCCCGGAGGGGGGTAATAATGGACTAAGCCCCCTATGGTTTATATATAACCTGCTCGTGACGAGAAATCGTCCATGAAAAGTTGGTTGCAAAAATTGGATTTTCTGGGGGGCTGCTCATGATGAAATTATCTTGAAAAGATTTTGAGAAGGGCGGGACTGTAAATACAGGCGATTGAAAATTGAATCAGTTCAGATATGGGACTGGTGTTATTTCTGGGGTACGTCACCACTTTTTTAATTGAGCTTCACGATATTGTCTAAGTTCCAGTATTGTACCCGGCTATTCCAAAATCCAGCAATTAGACTGTTAGATGAAGATGAATAAGCAATACAAGTTACAAATTGACAAGTTCCAGAGACTGATAGCTTACGTTTCTGTCGGGTAGCGGTATCTACAATAAATATATTTCCTTTTGAATCACCAACGGCAATCAATAGATTGGTAAGAGGGCATATTGCTGTAATTCTATGAGTGGATACCTGTATTTCTTTTGATAATGAGAGAGGGCTAATATCACAAAATAACAATGTTCCTTTTTCAGTACCAACAATTAGTTTTTGTTTATTGAGCTCTTGAGCCATACATGTAGGACTTGTTCTTAAATCTAAATCGCTCTTAATTTTCCAAGTACCTATCTCCCTCTCTGATAAATGAGAAAAACGACTCTTGGAATATTTAGCTGTTATCAAACTATGATTCTCATTATGGGAAATAAAGATGGGAATAGAATCGTTCTCAAGTTTTTTTAATGTCATCCCTGAAATAAGGTTGATTATTGTTACTTCTGTTCCCCAAGAAAAAGTCGCCATATTTGAATTTGAGAATGCAGCGATATGACCGTTCGGGGTAATGTCAAAATCTCGATTGTTTAATTGATCTTCGAAGGAATCTTGCCGAACAATTTTCAGCTTCGAATTAAGCAAGCAGCCACACCCATCAGAAGTGATATAGAGTTCTCCATGATCACAAGATCTACCATCATAGAATTGTAAATTGATACATTTACTTTCAGTCAATGATGGCAAGCTTTCGTAGTTGCCATTTTCAACATTATAAATGCCGACATCAGACGCTGTTCCAATTAAAAATAAACTTCCATTAAGAGCTAGTAAGAATTCCACAGTCGCCCCGACCTTACTGATGTTCTGACGCTCCTTGAGAACAAAAATAGTAATCAGCACTGTTACTATTACTAAGCTCACGATTGTTTTAATGGCGAATTTTCTGTCCATTTTCTCATGCTAGATTTATAGTATATTTACATGACATCCTAGTTTATAAAACTGCTACATAATCTGTTTTTACTCATAAGTAAAAAGCAGAGACCTTAACTATGACATAGCAAAAGAGTGTCCCCAAACAACAAAGTTTTTTTCAATCCGTGGTTGAAGCCGCAATCACCACAATTTGGTCAATGTCTGAATTTGATACTGACTAGAGAAAAGATCCCCACCTTTCCTCTCCAGCTTCGAAATAATTAGACCAGTTTGTTGAAATAGTTTAGGCATGGCGACACAAGAACTGTTATGTTTGATCAGCACGACTCTTTAAGCATTTTACCACTTGAGTTGGAAACAATGAAATACTTAACCGTTCTTCTATTGTCTGTATTGATGTTTTCTCTTGAGTCTACGGTTCAGGCTCAGCAGTCTGCTGTGGACGAAGACAAAGCAAAAGATTCCAATCCTTGGGAAACACCTGCCGATTTCGTTCTCTATATGGCTCAGCAGTACAAGGATATTTCTGTTAGAGATATCGCTCTTGTAGATCTTTCAGAATCTCTGGCCAATGGCGGAGACATAGAACGAGCGTTTGAAGTCGCAGAGGAGATTGAAGATGTTAAGAAAAAAGATGTCGCTAAAAGCAAAATAGCCACTTCTCTGTCAATGCTGGGAAATACCAATCAATCCTTGGAAACGATACAGAGGATGGGCGACAGGAATGGCAGGACATATGTTTTGATGAAAATCGCCTCGGCTCTGTGTAAGAACGGAAGAACCGAAGATGCCTTGAAAATGATTCATGTGATAGAAACACCAGCGAGTAAAGTAGTTGCATTATGCGATCTAGCTTCATCATTGGCAAAGAGTGGTGACAAGAAACAAGCCTTGACAATTCTCAAACAGGCTAAGAATGTAGTAGATAAAATGGACAACCCAATTTCAGGTGACATAAGGACTGAAATCAAGAATCTGGAATCCATGTTGCTGGAATCTACTGATGAGAAACAAGCTAAAGAAATACTCAAAAAACTGATCGAACTCGGTGATAAAGATATCGATGTAGAACAAGCGAGGAAAAGAGCGGCTGCCCTGACCGAAATCGCCACTGCCCTGGCGGTAACAGGAGAAGTCGAGCAAGCTTTGGGAATAGCAGATAATCTTGCAGAATGGCATTTAAGGGCAGCAGCCTTAAAAAGTATTGCAAAGGCTCTGGTGAGTACGGGTGAAATCAAACAGGCTCTGAGCGTCATTCAGAATAACGCCGTCATTGAAGAACTTGCACAGAAAATCAATCTTCCCGTTTTGAATTCCATAAGATTTGAGAGGGCAACGACGCTTAAAGCCATTTCCATCGCTATGGCTGATATGGGAGATCTCAAGCAAGCTCTGCAAATTGCCAAGACGATCAATAATAAATCTTCGAAGTCACTTGCTCTCCAGAAGATTGCCTCTCATTTAGCTGAGGAAGGCGAGTTCGAACAGGCTTTTCGAGTTACTGACTTAATCACATTTGAGCAAGTCCGCTCAGAAACATTAGGTCGTATCGCATTGGCTCTGGCCAAATCGGGAGATATCAAAAGAGCCTTGGAAACTGTGGAACAAATCGAAGATGTGTCTATTGTCGACAGATCGGATGCTTTTGAACAAATTGCCTATCATTTTGCTGAAATAAATGACTCTAAACAAGCCGTCGATATGGCTTCAAAAATTGAAATTGCTAGAGACAAGGCCGAGACACTACTCGGAATCGCCTCGATTCAGGCAAAAATGGGGAACACAAAAGCTGCATTAGCAACCATTGAGAAAGTCTTGATGTCGGTACAGAAAATAAAGTTTGAAGAAAACCAGTCCGCTGTACTGTATAAAACCGTCTCATTTCTGGTTGAAGAGGGAGAGCTGACAAAAGCTTTAGAAGTAGCTGAACAGCTTAAATACGATCCCAATAAAGACGATCCTGAAAGATTTTGGTTGTATGATAAATCAGACGCATTTCGGATAATTGCTACTGACCTCGTTGAAAAATATAAAGTTCGAAAAGCCATGCAAGTGATTCAAAAAATAGAGGATCAGGAATCTCGAATCGATGCACTATTCAGCATTGCTGAGAAGATATCTACTGAACCAGTTTCAGATAAATCAGAGCATGATCGCCGCATGAAAAAGAAATTCACCAACAAAGAAAAGCAGCGTGCCCAACAGCTTGTGGAAGCAGTACGCAATAATTGATTCTACATCATCCCCGTGCTAAACGCCTTCACTCTGCGAACGGGCAAGACCATTGCCAGAAAGTGCTGGCAAAAGGGATTCAGAGATCATGAGGAAGAGAAATCTTTTACGGGCCATACTAATAATGGCCACAGTATCTTTCCTTTCAGTAATCATGTTCTTGGTCAATACATATTACAACGCTATATATGGAATGACAGGATTTTCAGCCTTATGGAACACGACAGACTCGATCAATTATTACATTAGGAAAAACAAAAAATGGCCTAATTCTTTTGAATCACTTAGTGAAGCATATTCTATTCATACTCATCCTTTCAAAAGTGAGGATCTCTTATTCTTTCAAAATAATGTAGATATAAATTTCCATGTTGATTTAAGTAACAAACCTGAATCAGATGTTTGGTATGTTCGTCTTAAAAATGGAGGATTACCCCAAGAAGAGAAAAACGCAAACGATCGAATTCGATCTACCATAATAAACCTACGATTGGGTAAGAAATAACACACTTATTTTGTGGTTTACAGATTAATACGAGAGATTATCAAATACTTTAATTTGAATCATCAGTTTATATATAGAAAGAATCGATATCACTCTCCCCTTATTCAGTAGTTCATCGTCGTTTATCTCACAACTTTAGTTAGGAACAGGAATGAAGACCCAAACTCTATCCCAGATTGGCATGATCGGCATAATATTTGCCTTAGCTTGTAGCCTGATTGCTAACATCTACAGTGGTAATGACTCACGACATGTGAATTCAGAACTCAAAAAATTAGATAAACGATTCGATAGCATGAAGCAGGATATCGAAAATATTGAGAGTTTCTATCAAAAGCAGGATCAAAAAGCCCTAAAAGTGCTAACTGAAAGCCAGACTAAGCTGGCATCAGCCATCGAAAAACTGGAGGGAGACGCAGAGTCCGTCAAGTCCGTCAAAGAGGTCATGGATGCTCAACAGCAACTGATAAAAACGATTAAAGAAAGAGTCGAATAGAAACATCCCTAACGGTAACGTTTCTAAAACCTTTCAATCACTTCAAGCCCGGAATCACTTTTTCTGGATTAAAATTCTTCAAAACCATCAATTTCAATTCACCATTTCCGTTCTCGGGCTCTCCAGCAAAAAACAATTCATTAGTCGCTTCGACATAACGAGGAAAGATCCCTCTGATATTACGACTATCCACATTCACAATATTGGCAGAATGAAATCCTCCATCAGCATCTCTCCCTGAGTGGACGATTATGTTTGACCCTTGAGAAATATCTTTACTGGTACAAAACAAATATTTCCCATCTCGTGAAATGTAAGGGTATTTCATCTTGCCGATGGGCGTTAATTTCAGAGGTTCAGGTTTGCTCCAGTTTGAAGTCTTAGTATTTCTGGTCATGACCTGAATCTGAGCTCCGAACCCCTTCCTCATGCTATCGCAGTAAAGAGTCAGACCATCTGCGGAAAGACAAGGCCCAGCCAAAAAACCGTTTTGGATAACAGCAGAAGTGATTCTCGATGGACGTTTGAAGTTGTCCTCGACTGTATCTCTGGTCGTCTGATAAAGCCCTCTATTCAGAAACAGAATCATCTCAAGCCCGTCATCGGAAACCGTAAAATCCATTGCAGGAATCAGCCGCTTGGGATCTTCAAACAGTGACTCAGTATCTTTTCGTTTCGCAGTCCACACCCATCTAGTTTGTTGCAATGGTTCTTTCACAGTGTAGTAGATTGTCAAACCGTCTGATGAAAACCACGGATTGCTCTCCTCTCCCTGAGTATCGAGCTCGTTCAAAACGACCAGTTCTGGTTTCTTTTCAATAGGTGATAACACATCTATTTCCAGAACAATTCCCAATCCATCGTGGTATTTCAGTTTGACTGATTGCCCTGCCTGCAATGAACGTGATTCTAATGGCTTGTTCTTTGCCGTGATTTTTGTGTTTTTGCTCAATTCAAGATCCAATGTTTGATCTTTGTCAGTCACGGAAATTGTGCGTTTTGTTGTGTCGACAGATTTGATGTTGCCGTCGATTGATTTCTCCGCAGCCTGAACTGTTGCTGCAATGACCAAGCCAACAAAAACTGATACGTAAAATCGAAACATATTTGTCTCCTTTGTAAGGGGGATTAATTTCTAATCACTGAATTGCAATTGGGACAAATCACACCAGTCGTCTCGAACGCTCCGAACGAAGGTTCTCTTACTATAGTCCCGCAGCCATGGCACTGGCTCAGGTCATTGCCATGACCACAGTTCCAACACATTGAGTTTCCATGCTCAACACGAGCACCACATCTTGGGCACTGAAAACGCCAATGCTCAGGCGGAATAAAGTCAGTGACAGGTTCTCTCAATCCGCCGATTCGCTGAGTCCAACTGTCTGAGTTAAACGGGGGCGGCAACCCATCGAAATATGGATCTCCACCTTTGGCGATGTATTTCCTATAGGCTGGGTCATGTCCGTAACAGACTGCACCGATCAATCGCACGCCTGTCCAACTAAATAAGAGAAGACCAAGTGGTCCGGCGATGCCACCCACCATACAAGGGATGAATCCCCAATTTATGCCAAGGATTCCCGTGAGGTAGAACAGGAGAAATCCGCCTATAAAACCGACAAGTCCCAAGCGAGTCACGATTACGAGTCTGGAGGTCCTAGTGCTCATCTGAATTGCCTCTGTAGATCAATGCGGCCAAGAAAAGCCAGAATAATAGAGATCCGCCCCACCCCCAGTAACTGAAAAACACTGTTTTGAAGGCGGCTTCCAGATTGGCGACAAAGGGCCAAACTGTGAGGACTGCTGGCAAGAGAAAAACAGCAGCGATCAAAAGAAATATAACCCCAGCTAAATCGCCCTCATTGTTCCTTGGCTCGACATATCCGCAATGCCGACAGATCGGATGCATTTCACCCGGTGGTAACTCTCTTCCGCATCTATTACACATATCCATGCCTGAGTCTCCCCGCAAATTGAGAAAGTGGTGTGTGACATACGATTCAACTTCCTATTGGGGTGTCGCTTTCATCTCTCGCTCTTTCCCATATCTCTGAATATTCAAAACCACTTCTTTTCCGAGTTCGCATTCGCTGAGTGCCTTGCGGGCATCCTTAACACTCGAAACTTTCTTGCCATCTATTGACATCAATACATCACCTTTGCGAATACCTGCCTCTTGAGCAGCACTTCCGGAGATGACCTGTTGAGCAATAATGCGATTTCCAATTTGCTTTAAGTTGATCCCAAACGACGGCGGAAACTTTCCAGTGATCTCAATTCGTTTTACAGCGATTGGCAGATCCCCAAAATAGGCGATGGCGATCATCGTGTTTTTATTAATTGAGTCTGGATCGACTTTGAACTGATATTCGTTCTGAATTGATTTCGGATGATTCACTTTCAGGAGAGATTTAAACTGCTTGCTTTTTGCAGATCTTGAGTAAGCATTGATATCACCAGCAGATGCACTTTTCTCGGGAGTATTCTTTCCATGAATGGAAACGCCGATTAAATTTCCGCCCGGAGAAGCAGTTAATTGGAACATGCCCTCCGTGTGACCTAGTAAATCAACTCTTATGGAGAAAGAAGGTCGAATCATTCTGGGGAGTGGAACTTGAACTTTCTTGGTTTTACCCGGCGTCAGTACGAGAACACCTTCATCTTCATCAATACTAAGAGATTGACCGAGTTGCTTTTTGGCTTGGTCATTGAGAAATGAAGCAATCAACTGAGTGGCATCTTTGATTGTTTCGAAATCGTAGACAACGCTAAGTCGACCATCATCGAGCTTGGTTATTTTCGCATCGCCAAAAGCATCCAGTTTGATTTCCTCGCCTTTGACTTCACCATCTCGTTGATGAGATTCGGCGATCTCCCGACTGTCGACAGTCAAGGTGCAGTTACCATCCTCAGCAACTGAAAATTGTAGAGAGGTGATGGTTGCTGGATCTTCGTTAGCAGCATTGAGATCTTGGAGTGGGCTCAGAAGGAGCGAGAGGGAGAAGCACAGAGCGAGTGCTACGTGCTGATTGAGATAATTTGCCATTAGTTGAAACCCTTTATGAAGAAAATTACTGTGCGAGAGTTCTGCACTGCGGCTTTTCTTGTGGGTGTCAATAGGCATAAAGGTGGGGTGCCGGAACCACAAATCAGAGCCGCTCCTAACACCCTCGCCAAAGGGCACCAACGAACAGCTATCATGGCCCAACACCCCATAAGGGATGCGTGGAACCAAGCTGCTGTTTCGTTGATAATTGAGTCGAAGAGACTCAAGTTTGGCGATTTGTTAGGAAACAGAATCTTGACTTAACGTCATTCAAATTGTCAGAAATGGCCTCAAAAGGCCGTCAAATTCTCCTTTTAGTTTTTAAACTTGGCTTCGATTTTGTGCGAAGCTACTGCACATATATTACAATCGAGTGAGACTACTATCTACAGAAATGAGAGGAATTTCTATATCCAGATTTACGACTTTATTGAAGCAAGTCTCCTCAATAATTAGCTTCCAAATCAAGAGTACCATCACAAGGATGTGATATTCCTTCAACGATACTTTCAAAAATAAATCTGACGGACTTACTGCTTTGGCGAAGAATCTTGATATTTGATATTTCAACCTCTGTCATTTTTTCTTTTTTGAGTTCGTTAATCAGAAACTCATGAATTAGTTTCTTGATTTCATTGGTATTCGTAAGATCTAGTTCAAAGGTATCCATCGTATCAAATCCTAATCTAAGGCATCAAAAGCAGGGAGGGAATAATCCATCCCCAAGTTCCCGGTTAGACTAGAGATCCACCAAATCATGTCAAATTTATTTTTTAAGAACATCCAGAAAGAGCTCATCAGATTGTTTTCTGATTTAATCTTGGCATACTGAATTCAAATTCAGAACCATTTACAGGAGAGTTCGGTAATGTCGGAAGAAAAGAAATCAGAGAACAAAGATGATTCAACTAGTCCTAATTGGCTGCTTCTTACTGCTGCTGTTGGTTTAGTGCTCATGATACTGTCAACAGTCTGGCTAGTCGTTCCTAAGATTTACCCTGAATCCGAAATGCAAGGTCAGTTCGGTGATATGTTCGGTGGTGCTAATGCACTCTTTTCAGGCTGTGCGTTTGTCGCAATCATATATACGATTTACCTGCAAAAACTAGATTTAAACCGTCAATATGAATTCATGAAAACCAATAGAAAAATAGAACGAGCCAGATATCGAAAAGATGTTCTACCTAAATTTTCAATTGACAATAGCGGGGAAGAAACAGGAAAGAGACAAAACGGCTATATAGAAGTCAAAGTATCTCTAACAAACCTTAGACATGAGATATACGAGACGACTTTCACACAACTTAGAGGAAATATTCCTCTTGAAATCAAAATTGGTGATGTCAAATATTCTTATATTAAAAAGGACGAAATTATTTCTTTTGAGGTTTGGTATCCAGAAAACGAATCATCTACACAAATAATTGATATAACTTTTGAAACAGTAGATAATGTGAAGTGGAATAATAGAATTACACTTCAAATTCATGAAAACGAAATAATTCATGATAAAGTTGGCAAAGCAAAACAATTCATAGGACTAGAAGACGATGAATAGAGCGTATCTCTGAATAAACTGTGGTCTTTAATAATAAATCTACTTAGAATACTCCTGAAAAAATAACCATTCGCCATCATCTGTAATATTCCAACAATCAGGATTATTTAGTATCCCATATTTAGGATTTTCCACATTTGATAGGCAAGTAATGGCAAGGTATAACTCATTATTCAAATTTATAAACCCACGATATAAAAGAGGTATTTCAGACTTCAATTGATCATCAGTTAGCCAATACTCATCTACATTCGCATCACCTGCAGTACCATGTGCTTTAATAGGCAGGTCAGTTTCTAATTCATATATATGTAACTTTCCATTTTTTGGAATTCCTGCAAGACATTGCCAGACCTTAGAGGCTAAGCAAACACGTGGGATATTTGGTTCGTCATGACTTTTATCTGGTTTTCTTGGGTTTATAGTACCATCTCTATCTATTGAACTATGGGCGACAGTTTTGAGATTTGGAGCAGATGACAAGTGATACCAAATATTTGACATGATAGCTCTCAGAAAATATTCCATTTGACAAGAAACAAAATAGCACCAGCATTATAAAAACACAGGTGCTATTTCGGAATGATAAATTCAATAGCTTTAAGCGTAATCTAAACCTTCACTACCGGGGTATGATGGTGGTGGAAGTGGTGCAGGTGTTGGTGTTGATTGCGGTCCCTGAGGTAAGGGATAGTCAGGAAAATCACCATCTTGATGAGCATCAGGATTTTGCCCGCCTGAACCAGTCCCAACAATTTCTAATCCTCTATCAAAATACGATTGATCAACAACTCCACTTGCTTCTGATATAAAAGTCAGATTGTCTTCATTACCATCAGAGAATACATTTCCCACCGCCATATCAAGTTCTTGCTGACTCCCCAGATTCCGCCACTGTTCATTGAAGACTAGAAATCTTTGAGGAGTTTTCATTTCATCTGAAACCTGCTCAGTGAATGTTTCAGTCTGATTAATATATTCATTCGCCTTATGTGCAATATCTTCTAAGTCAGGAATTGAACCGGGGCAAACGATCTCTGACCCTAACCTAAAAAGATCGTAATAATCAATCGTCGTTGTTAGAAGGTTAGCACCTAAGATGAGTGTGCCGGTAACTAAACAACTTTTTGCCGTATTCTTCCCGCCCAGTGATTCGTTTTCTTCGCTTATTATCTGACGAATTCTTTCTTCGTCCAAACTGCTTACAGCAGTGGGTGAGACAAACTTTGAACAGTTCAGATTTCTGCACACCCAAAGTGGAGGATGCCCACTACTTTCAGATGAATTGTTCTCAAGAGGTGTTTGGCATTCAGGGCAGAGGGGCTGCATCTATGGGGCACTCCGTTTAGAGATATAGAAACAAGTAAGCATCATTATAACGGCAGTCATGATGCAGGAAAGAAAAAAGCCTGAACAACACAATGCTGCTCAGGCTTTTGAATATTCCGTTTTTGTTCCGAAAATGAACCAAATGTTGCCAGAAATGTTGCCTTTAAAATGTTGCCAGTTTTGTTGCCAATTTAACAAGACCTAAGTCATTGTCATTTAAAGCTTTAAAAGTGGACGATACTGGATTCGAACCGGTGACCTCCACGATGTCAACGTGGCGCTCTAACCAACTGAGCTAATCGTCCTGAGGTTAAGCAGGGTAAGCATCCATGAAGATATCGTCAAGTTCCAGAACACTTTCTGTAAAAAAAACTGCTGAAAGGCACAGTCCCGTGACCTGTGTGGCCGATCATACCAATTTCAATGGTTTCGCAGCATTTTATTGCATGAGAGCGAACATTGACGGCGGCATCGACTGTCGAATATAAAGACCGTACCTCCTTCGAACTGCCTGAGCAGTGAGCCCTTTGTAACGGCGACTGTGGTGGTTCCGACTTTAGACGAAGTTCAGAAAATCAAATGATTCAAATCAAATTACCCGATGGAACCGTAAAAGAGTATGCTGATGACAGTTCTGCTTTAGATGTCGCCCAGTCCATCGGCGAACGCCTGGCTAATGCCGTCGTTGCTGCTGAAGTGGATGGAACCGTTTGTGATGCGTTCCGCCCGCTGAAAGACATCACTGATTCCGAGGAAATCTCGCTCCGCCTGCTGACCGAACGCGATGCCGAAGCACTCGGCGTGATGCGGCACTCCTGTGCTCACATCATGGCACGGGCTGTCATGCGTCTGTGGCCTGGCATTCAACTCGCCTTCGGCCCGACTCTGCCTCACGGCTTCTATTACGATTTTGGCCTGGAACATACCATCAGCGAAGATGACTTCCCCAAAATCGAAGAAGAGATGAAGAAGATCATCAAAGAAGAAGAGCCATTTGAACGGTTCTCTCTCGACCGGGACGAAGCAGTCTCCTTCGTCAACGAAATGGATCAGCATTCCAAAGCCGAACACATCCAGACCGGCCTCGCCGATCACGGAAAGCTCAGCTTTTATCGCCAGGGAGAATTTGTCGATCTCTGTCGCGGTCCCCATATTCCCAACGCAGGCAAAGTCAAAGCGTTTAAGCTGCTGTCGATTGCCGGTTCTTACTGGAAAGGGGACACGGGGAATAAACCGCTGCAGCGTCTGTATGGTACTGCCTGGTTCAGCAAAAAAGATATGAAGCAGTACCTGGAACAGGTCGAAGAAGCCAAACGCCGCGATCATCGCGTGCTGGGGAAAAAACTGGGACTGTTCTCGATCAATCCCGAGGTCGGTCAGGGGCTCTGCCTCTGGCTACCCAAAGGGGCCACCATCCGCGCGGTGCTGGAAGACTTCATTAAAGTTGAACTGACACGCCTCGGTTATCAGCCGGTCTACTCGCCTCACATTGGACGGGTCGAACTCTACGAAACCAGCGGGCACTTTCCTTATTATCGGGATTCCCAGTTTGCACCGCTGTTTGGCCACGATGCCGGCCAGCTGGTCGATTTCTGGGTTCGAAAGCTGGAAGAAGACAGCCTGTCTGCAGAGGACGAAGAACTCTTCTTCAAGTCATCGCGGGTGATGAATTGCGACTTTGAATTTCCACCGGGTGCCAGTCGAGAAGAAAAGCTCAAAATCCTCAAAGCCTGGGAACACAAACACGAACGCTATCTGCTGAAGCCGATGAACTGCCCGCACCATGCAGAGATGTATAAATCGATGCCGCGCAGCTATCGGGACCTGCCTGTACGTCTGGCTGAGTTCGGCACCGTGTATCGCCACGAACAGACCGGTGAATTGAACGGTATGTTACGCGTACGAGGGCTGACACAGGATGACGCACATATTTTCTGTACTCCCGAGCAGGTCGAAGAAGAATTCCGCGCGACTCTGGAACTGGTCAAGTTCGTGCTGGCCTCAGTGGGCCTCGATAACTTCCGCGTACAGCTCTCCCTCCGCGAGCCTGGCAGCGACAAGTATGTCGGCAGCGAAGAGAACTGGCAGCATGCGGAAAACAGTCTGCGGAAAGTGCTCGAAGCCTCGGGCATGTCCTACAGCGAATGCGAAGGAGAAGCAGCGTTTTACGGTCCAAAAGCCGACTTCATGGTCTCAGACTGTATCGGCCGGGAATGGCAACTGGGAACCGTCCAGCTGGATTACAACCTGCCGGAACGCTTCAAACTGGAATACACCGGCTCGGACAACCAGCCACATCGTCCCGTGATGATCCATCGTGCCCCCTTCGGTTCGATGGAACGCTTCACAGGCATGTTGATTGAACACTTCGCAGGTGCCTTCCCACTGTGGCTCGCGCCGGAACAGATTCGGGTACTGCCCGTCAGTGATAAAACACTGGATTACGCGAACGAAGTGGTGGCTCAACTCCGCAAGAACGGATTTCGGGTTTCCATCGATACCCGCAGTTCAAAGGTCAACGCGAAGATTCGTGATGCCCAGCTGGAACTGATTCCGTACATGTTCATTGTCGGCCCCAAAGAAGCCGAACAGACCGCGGTTGCCGTACGTGACCGGATCGACGGCGATCTGGGACCAATGCCACTCGCAGATGCGATTGCCAAACTCAAGCAGGAAGCCGACGAAAGGCTCGTGCGACAGGTGGCAGAAAATACGTTTGCCGGAGTCGAAGGACAGACGGAGAAAGCCAACGAGTACTAACACACGAAGCAGGGCAGCCCCGGATCTGATCCGGGGTTGTCTGTGTTTCTGGTTTTGTCCAGTGAAAGTTGTCTCACCTGCTTCGCATTCTAACTCTGATCACTTTGATCTTTGACCCTGTTTGCGATATAAATAGATCACACGGGACTAGTACCTGCCTGCAGGTTCACCGTTCTGTTTGCACTCCGATTTCTGAATTGATTCAGAATCATTTCTTACTTTTTAAAGTGAGTTCCATGCCATGAGCCAGGCCGTAGGACAGCAGATTGAAGCCGACTTTTTTGCGAAATTCCCCACATCGGCAAAGATGTACCAGCAGGCGTGCACCCTGTTTCCCAGTGGTGTGACGCACGATGGCCGCTATATGAAGCCGTTTCCGATTTATGTCGATCATGCTCTGGGTGCACATAAATACGATGTGGACGGCAATGACATCATAGACTACTGGAGTGGTCACGGTTCATTGATTCTGGGACACAGTCATCCTGCGATGGTCAAAGCGGTTCAGGAACAGGTTGCGAAAGGCACCCACTTCGGTGCCTGTCACGAACTCGAACTGGAATGGGGCGAACTGGTCCGTCAACTGGTCCCATCCTGTGAAATGCTGCGGTTCACCAGCAGCGGTACCGAAGCAACGATGATGGCACTGCGCGTCGCGCGCATAGCAACCGGAAAAACCAAAGTCATCAAATTCGCCGGTCACTTTCACGGCTGGCATGATCTGCTGACCCAGGCTTCAGAACCACCACACGATGATAAAACCTACGCCATGCCCGGTGTGACCAATGGCGTTTCCGAGGAACTGATCATCCTGCGTCCTAATGATCTGGATTTGGTTGAACGTGCGATCGCCGAGCATGACCCGGCCTGCCTGATTATCGAAGCTACCGGCAGTCGCTGGGGCGTCGTTCCACTGGCAGAAGGCTTCCTGCAGGGACTGAGAAAGCTGACAGAAGAAAAAGGTGTGCTGATGATTATGGACGAAGTCATCAGTGGATTCCGTGTTGCTCCCGGCGGGATGCAGGAAGTACGCGGCATCGTCCCCGACTTGACCTCACTGGCAAAAATCGTTGCCGGCGGTCTGCCTGGTGGCTGTCTGGCGGGTCGTGCCGATCTGATGCAGGCGATTGCCTTTGATAATCCGTTTGGCCAGAAAATGAAACACCCGGGGACTTATAACGCCAACCCGCTTTCCGCAGCAGCCGGTATCGCCGTCTTAAAGCAGATCGCCGACGGAGAGCCCTGTCGTCAGGCAAATGAAAGTGCCGCGAAACTGCGAAAGGGCATGAATGAAGTCCTGGCCCGCAAAAATGTGAACTGGGTGGTCTACGGCCAATTCTCGATCATCAAAGTCTTCCCCGGTTACGACGGACCGCGGCCGACCGATGATTCATTCGTCCCATATGAGAATGACTTCGACCGTCTGGACCGCAAGCATGATGCCCAACTGGGACACGCCTTCCGCTGTGCACTGCTGTTAAACGGTGTCGACTGGTTTGGCTGGGGCGCGATGACCACTGCGGCACACTCCGATGAAGAAATCAACTTCACGGTCAATGCCTTCGAACGTGCCATCGACGCGTTACGTAATGACGGGTTTATTGAGTAAGGATCAGATGCGGGAGCCTGAAGCGCGTGGAAGAAATCTGGAAACCAACGCCAGAGCAGTTGGAACAGGCCATTCATAAACAGCTTCCCGACCTGATCGAACCGGGCTTGAAAGCACTGTTTGTCGGAACGAATCCGGGTCTGTATTCTGCTGCGGTAGGCCATCACTTTGCCCGCCCCGGCAATCGCTTCTGGCCAGCCATGCATCGTGGAAAAATTACCGATCGACTTTATTCTCCGTTCGAAGATTATAAACTGCTCAAACGGGGCGGCGGATTAACCAATATTGTCAGTCGTGCTTCGAAACGGGCGGACGAACTTTCGAAAGCAGAACTCGATGAAGGGGCAGAAATCCTGACTGAAAAGGTGCTCAAATTCCGACCGCAGAAAGTCGTCTTCCTCGGAATCACTTCCTACCGCAAAGCGTTTGACAGAAATAAAGCCCAGCTGGGACTGCAGAAAGAACAGATCGGAACAGCGGACGTCTGGGTGCTCCCCAATCCCAGTGGTCTGAATGCCCATTACCAGATCCCGGAACTCGGGAAAATCTTTGCCAGAATGTGGCGGTAATACTCATCCTATCTTACCTGTTTTACGCGACAGTTATTTTTTCCCCGCGGAAGCTTTCTTTCATGGGGAATTGATTGAATCCCGCTGAATTGTCTCGACGATGATAATTTCAGGCACAGAGAGATACTGCGCAGCAAGCGTCTGTTTTTTTTGAAGCCTTTGTACGACATCACTTTCGTTCAGGTTGATTCATGTTTCGTCAGTCCCGCATTTGCTCGTCTCGAATCATGCTGCTGCTGCTCACCGTGGCGCTGCTGAGTCAGCAGGGTTGCGTGCATCGGAAGAAGTACAGCCTGTCGAGTATGTGGATGGATTACAATACGCTGCGCGCGCCTGCCATCTTCTTTGAGAAACGGGAACATTTACCATATAAAGCCCATCAGGTGGCATTATTTCACTGGCAGTACGGTGTCACTCCTGGTCGCAACGTGAAATACGTTCGCCCTGATCTGGTCGGTGGAAACATGGCAGCCACGGCTCCCTATGATGCGGTGATGAATGTGAGTGCCGAGACGGAATCCTATCCGACGGACATGCAACCCATTCCGCTCGGTGCCGCCAACAGCAGCATGAGTGTCGATACGCCACAGGAAACCATGTTACCCCAGAAACCGCAGCCAATGAAAGCCCCGATCAAAAAGAACGCCCGTTTCACAATCGAGACCATTCCGCCTCCCCCTGCTCCGCCGGTTCCCTAATTTTCAAACCAGTTAGCGAGTGACAGGCGAGACGCGTGGAGTATAGACGGTAATCCAGATAAAGGGTTGCCCGCGTTCATCAATCACCAGTTTACGGGTGAGTCCATCACGGCCGATGGCGTTGCGGATCAGAATCCCCCAGGTAGTCCTTTTTTTGGAGACAGTGACTTTGATCTGATCCAGGTCAACCTCTTTCTTCTCAATCGCGTATTCATCGGCAATCATCGGAATGCCCGATGCTTTGGAAGCCGCCATTAAGACATCTCGCAATGGAACGTTATTGAGTTCCACCGGAATCAGTTCGAAATAACGGGGCGCTGTTTTCTGGCGCGAGAGTTTCAGATCCCAGCCAATTGGCCAGGGAGAGTCCGTCGCTTCCCAGGGAGTCACCCGCAGTTCCAGTGAACCGGTGGGCGTCCGCAGTGGATAGAATGCAAGGCCATACTGTTTGAGGGCAATCGCCAGTGCCGTCCCTTTGGCCAGTTTCTCCAGATCGGCTTTGATGGTGAGAGCCGGAGCCGACTCCGCCAGGCGTTTCTGTGCATCAATGTCGAAGCGTATCGGCAGTGAATCGGGTAATTCGAGTTTGTCGATGCCCGCTTTCAGCGAGAGCCCCTGTATGTTGGCAGGAGATTCCTGCGAAAGTGCATCAAAAACCGTTTTGAATTGCGCATTTGACAACCCCCACAGCGGTTTGCTTTCGGGTGAGCCCTGCGCGCCGAACGTTTTCAGTTCATTAAGCCATTCTTTGAGTCGTCCCAGATCACTGCGGGCAAAGCGATGACCGGGAAACTGGATCTCCCCGTTTCGATTGAGCGTACCAGTCAGGCGGACTTCACGTAAGGTGCCCCGGAGGTCCTGTTCAATCGCCGGTTTATCATCTAAGACAGAGCGACGTGTCCGAATCGAGATTCCCAGATCACGAAAAGTCTGCCCCCACTGCTGGGCAAACAGAGCCGCACTGTTGTCTTCCATCAACAGGGTGACAGTCACCGTCGTTTTGATCGGCGCCCCTTCATATTTTTCCTGCTTCGGAAAAGTGAGTTGCGCTGACACATCCGCATACCCAGCGAAGAGAAGTGTGAGCAATACCAGCAGACGAAAAAAGGGGATTGGTTGTTTCATATTCTTTGTTCTGGTCGATGAAAATCAGACGGACTGAAAAATTATCACAGTGACTGAGTATAACAGACCCGATCTGCCCTGATGAGACCAATCTGGGTGATAAACCGTATCCCGCCCCTCTCTCTCATTCAATCTGATTTCGACGAACTCTCGCTGCCGGAAACAGCCACATAATGAGGAGTAGACCAGGCAAGATGGCCATGGGCGACCATCAGATTCCCGGGAAACGCGGGGGCATCTTTATCCTGAACGATCCGCCAGTAGAACCAGTGCTGCCCTGCGGGAAGATTTTCGATCTGATGCGCGGTCTTGAATTCTTTTGTGCCTTTGCCTTCGAATGTTTTGATCTCTTTACCGTTATGAATCAGGGTCGTTCTGACAATTGGACGTGTGCCGGTTGCCTGCAGGGTCAGTTCCACGTCTCCTGTTTCTGTGGTAATCGCTTCCCCCATCAGTGAGCCGTTCGCCCGGGTATCAACGAAAATACGAGAACCATTCGTGGCAAAACAGCGTCGTTTTCTTAATGCTTCTAAGATCGATTCCGCAGTCAGTTCTTCTGCATAGATACCTGTCAATGCGCCGCTGAGTCCCGGTGCGCGACGATGCGAATCTCCACAGGCAACAAATGCCAGCCTGCCGCCTTGATTGAGGATCCCATGGAACAGCTGGGGAACCTGTTGCATATAGTTTCCCCAGCCGGACGTGAGTTCCATTCCGACTTCCACCGGATGCCCCGAGGGTTTGAAAGCCGGGTGCTGAGTCAGTGTAACGCCTCCCGCTTTTTCGACTTCGTAATTCAGGCGGTTAATATCATTTTCGACTTCCATGAATCGAATGACCGGACCGCCGGCTGGCGGATAAATCACACTCCGGTGATTGGGGTAAGATCGGTTTTTGTAAGGGTGTGTCCAGTTCCCGGGGTCGGATAATCGCGCGGTCTTCACGCCGGGAATGCGGGACGTCCACTCGTAACCGGGCAGCGAGAGAAACTGTTTCGGTCTGGTAAACGCATTCGCGAAAAAGTTCCCCAGCTCGTATTCGTACTGGGTTAATGGCACGATATAAAAATCATTATTCGTAAAGACAACCACATCCAGGGCACCCCGGTCGCGGGCATAATAATTTAATTCATCCGGCTCGCCTTCCGCATCGGACGAGAGATTGTTGTGACAATGCATGTCCGCCCAATACAGCTGATATGTCTTTTCGCCCACCTGGATCTGCTGGCGTTCGGTGAGTTCTTCCTGAATGGGAAGTTCAGTCGGTCGCCAGCCCTGCCAGTCGGCCTGTTGAAAAGGCGTATGCTGATTCACATCGCAAAGCAGACGATGATACAGGCGTCGTCCCCCCGAATAGACGTTGGAAGCCAGCGCGACGAATTTGCCACCTGAGACCTGGGCAGGATGAGCCAGATGATAGTCAACCTTTCCCTGGGCGAGCACTACGATTGGCTGGAGCTGATCCTGCAGGATTTGACGACCGACCAGATCTCCACGAGGCTGGGCCGTAGAACCACGATGGTCCGATTTCCGTTCCCAGAGCAGCCAGATTCCTTTCTCATCGGCCAGCAGCATTGGCGTCGTGCGTCGCCCCAGGTAACCACTGGTGGCGACCGGCTGCGGTTCGATTTGAGCTACCAGGCCTTGCGTCAACTCAGCGGCAACCGGGTTCCCTGCTGCGTCAGTAATCTGTCGCCAGCCGTCATCAGTCCGTTTTGCAACATGCAGCGTATGCCATTGACTGACGACTCCCGGCCCGCCAACCACGTCCTGCTTCTGTAACCATGCCGCGTAGAGCCCCTGATCGGTGTATAACAGTGTGGGTTGCAGGCAATGCATGTCAGTCGGCGAGATTGCTTCAATCGGTCCTTGTCCGGCACTCAGGTTGCGACCGACCACACGATAATGGTTCTGCTCATATTGATCCCAGACCAGCCAGATATTCCCATCCGGTTTGAACGCAAGTGCGGGCCGAAACGCATTTCCCTCCGTATCCGATTCGGTCCGGGGCGGCAACCAGCGAACTCCCTGCAGCGGGCGGGTCTGAATCCGAAACCGGGACTGCTGCAGGCCGCTCCAGGCGACCGTCATGACATGCTCGGAAACACGTATCGCTGTGGGATGAATTGCCTGGTACTGCTTACCGGAAATGGCAACGGTTTTCTGCCAGACCCCGGAGCGACAGAGACGCCCTAATATTCTCCAGCCTTCGGGACGTTTGGCAGACCAGAGCACCCACAGATCTGTTTCATTCAAAGAGACCACCGTCGGATGCCCGTGCACACTGCCTTCCTGACTGACCGTCTGCAGTGGTCCGGGAGTGCCATTGGCGGCGATGAAACGCAGCAGAATCTGATCGCGACTCTCTTTGAAAGCCGTCCAGGCAACGCACGTTGTACCATCGGACAAAGTGATCGCAGAGGGATGTGAATCGTAGGTGCTGCTCTCCGTATTGATAACGGCATCGGCAGACAGTTTAGAGAGATCAACAGACGATGGTTCTGCTGTAGACACTGCCTGAGTATGAAGCATCAGGCTACAGAAGAAGATCACCAATAAACAAAATTTACTGTTCACAGCAGTGGGTTCTTTCCTGGAAATATGGGTGGATCGAACTTATTTCACTCAGGCATTAAACGCATGAATCATGCCCTCAATATTACCTTTCCATTCGGGGTAGTCTGTACTGTTTTCTGACCAGAGTTCATTCAATTCTGAATTCTCCGAAAGCACTCGATTCAATCCCAGAACACAGACTGGCTTTAATTCGGTCACATCCAGACCCCGATGGTTCTGAACCCATTCCTGGAACTCGACAGGCGGGCTGTCTCTGACTTCAAATAAAAGTGAATAAACGGCTTCCGCGGCTCCCAGGATCGCACAGCAGTCGTCGTATTCCAGGTAGTCATCGGAATCTTCAGGCGTTAAGGATTCGCGTAGAAACTGAACCGTGTTTTTGGCAGTGTACAGGTCATATGCCCAGTCGCAGGTGCTGTTATCTTCAAAGGTATTATATCCCCAGGCGCCCATCGGATTCTCCACTCATGTTGTATATTTTGATTTAACCATCGATGATCGTACCGTCCGCATGAACCGTACGGCTGTGCAACAAGGCTCCTTTGTCGTCATACTCGTTATGGAATTCCTGATCCTGTTTTCCCTTCCAATCAAAGATCACTCCTGTCACAAAGCAAATCTTCTGTTGCAGACGATAAGCATCCTCATCAATAAGCGGATGCGAGTTGCTGTAGTATTCGTCCACAGGGAGCGATAATTTGAAGAGTGACCTGTGTGAAATGTCAAATGCTTCCAATAGCACTGAAGCCGCAGGCCCAGACTGAGGTTCTGCAGATTCTTTTTGCGGATCTGATTTTTTCATTACGAAATAGGCCCGTCGCATCTCATTGAAAACGTGATATGATCATTCTCAGGAAATCATACCATGCACGACGCACTGTTACAGAAAAAAAAGACTGCATTTTCTGCTTCGAAATGGTTTTTCCATAGCTGTTGTACGCTGGCGTTACTGATTTTTCTGGGGTTCATGATCTGGCCTGTTTATGTTTATCCGCCCTCACATCGGGAAGACACGCGTACTTTAAAAACAATCTATGCCATGACTCCCCAGTTTCTGGAAGAACAAAATTGTGATCTGGCGGAAATGAATGGGCCTGTGCAGTTTGAGGACTCTCCTGAATGGTCTGAGACTTCAAACAGCCCTTTCATCTGGTTCACTCAACCGGCGTCCGGTGATCCGATGCAGGTTCTGCATCCCCGATTAATCAAACCGGAAGCGCGACCGGCAGATTTTGTCGAACGCTTTTATGTAGCAGCCCGCGAGCCAGATGGGTACCATAGTCGCTGGGTCCTGATGAATACAGGTCAGCCACGTTATGTGAAAGATGCCTGGATCCATTGGGATTCTCAGACAATAGTAGAACAGTGACATCAAACATCTTGCTTCAAACAGAGATAAAAAAACAACCCGGACCTTGCGATCCGGGTTGTTAAATCGTGAATGCGGACTGATCCGTTTATTTCGTGGTTTATTTGTTGATCAGCGTTTTCACTTTATCAAGTTCCTGCTTGGCTTTCTGCAGGTTCTGTTCTGCTTCGGCGATATCTTCCTTTTCAGCTGCCAGTGATTCTTCTGCGTCTTTCACTGCTTCCTGAGCATCTTCTTTGTCGGCTTCACTGGTTTCACTCAACTTCTTTTTCGCAGCAGCGAGAGTCGCTTCCGCTTCGGTGACTTCAGCCTGTTCTTCTTTCAAAGCTTTTTCGGCTTCCATCACGTTTTCCTGAGCGTTCTTCAAAGCTTCCACTTTCGTTTCGGCTAATCGGTTTCGCGCTTCCGTCACACGTTCTTCAGCCTCTTTTTTTGCTTCCGCAACATCTTCTGCGTTGGCTTTTTTGGCCTGAGCAAGTGACTCGTCCAGCTCACGCTGTGCTTCATTCACATCGCGCATTTCTTCGCTGACTTCAGCCGATGATTCACGTTCCTGGCGGGCTTCCTGTACGTCTTGCATTTCTTCCCGAATGTTTTCGGTGCCGACGCGTCTGGTTTCGTGCATTTCAGCAGTCGCTTCCTGTTCGGCCTGAGCGATCTGCTCCTGGCCTTCCATCCTGGCTTCGTCTACATTCTTGCGGGCCTGCTCAATGGACTCTGAATTTGTCTCACAACCGACCAGAACCAGGGCAGCCAGTGCCGTTGCAGAGCTTAGTTTCAAAAATGACATGTTTTTCTCCTGTAAATTGTTCAATTATATTTGGCTGGGGTATTTGGCTGGGGCTTCCCCACGTGAGCCTTGTTTGTATCTGGTGATATCTCCTGTACCTCACTTCGTTGTGAATACAGTTATGCAGATTCTATGCCAGTATTCAGCAACCCCGCAGAAACAGGGGGTAAAAACATTTCAGTACGTCAAATCGACATTCCTGTCGAACGATCAGCATCCAGTCAGGTCGTTTAGCGTACACAAAAAACCGGTTTGCCCGTCTGCAGGAAAGAACGACTCTTGTCAAATATGAATTCCCGAAGCGCTTTCTTGATTCGTAATTTGACATGCAATACGATTTCGAAAACCTGAACCGTCTCAGAGCCGCCAGCGACCCAAACAAATATGATTTGAAAATGGACCGAACTACATGCGTCGTACCCTATTCACCAGCCCTCTCATCTTGCTTGTTTTAATACTGTTCGCATCCCGGACCGGAGCACAAACCACCCTGATTCCATTTGGCAAGCACAGCACATGGCGGTACCAGGATGATGGCCAACCGTTGGCTCCCGACTGGATTGAGCTGAAATTTGATGATTCAAACTGGAAATCCGGTACTGCACCGCTGGGTTACGGGGAAGCAGATATCAGTACCACGCTAAGCTTCGGCAGCGCGCCACAGCAAAAAACGATCACGGCTCGTTTTCGACATTCGTTTCAGATTCCAGACGCCGGCCAACTCAAACAGCTGGTATTCATGATTCGCAGCGACGATGGCTGTGTTGTCTATCTGAACGGGAAAGAAATTCTCAGGCACAACCTCCCCCAGGGTCAGATCACCGCAGATACACGTGCATTGAAGCGATCCGACGGTCTGGAAGAACGTCTCTACCAGTATTTTAAAGTCGATGCGGATCAACTGGTATCCGGCGCGAATGTGATCGCGATTGAAGTTCATCAGGTGGATCCCCGCAGCAGCGACCTCTTTCTGGACCTGGCTTTGCGGGGCTATCCTGATGATGATTCCTTACGTCCGAAAATGCGGGAACAGGCGCGTCAGGCGACCGTCGATTATCACTCTAAACATTTTGTCGGTCCGAAAATCAAGATCCGGGACGGATATGTAGACGGCGGTCGGGGAATGAAGCTGGATGAAAAGGGACAGGCATTTTCTCGGCGCGAGCTGATTATCGTCGACCGCCAGCGTGACGCCGCCCTCAAACAACATCTGGATTTCGCTCATTCCGAGGAATTAAAAGCATTAGAGCCACTTCACCGGGCGACTCGGCTGGCCAAATATGTAGATCGGAATATGTCACTCGACAAAAATAACCGCTGGAGCACGCCAGCAGTCGTACTCCTGACCAGAGAATATGCGAATGAGGGAGTACTGCTGGGCGATGTGACTCGTCTGTGTGGCGCGGGTGTCTGTCGCCATCGGGCCCTGCTGTTCAAACTGCTGGCCGACGAGGCAGGACTCGACGTGGCGCTGGTCCGCGGTAATTATGGTGATGCCAGCCGTGTGGGCGGACATGCCTGGAACGAATTGTACCTTCCCGATGGCAGACGTTTCATCATTGATACCATGCAGCGCCGCATCGTCCCACTGGGATCGGATGGCAGCCAGGCCAGCAGCCGCTACCTGACGGTCAAAAATAAACCCTGGTACCAGAACGCAGAACCCGTTGAGGCGAAGCAGCCCAAAAAAATTGCGAATTGAGCCATCCCCCTTCAATACAGGTTCTTTTTCTGCACGTCCAGCTTAAACGACTCAGAGCCAACCATCACCTGATACACAATACCTATGAGGGAAATCATGCATCGAGGATAATGGATAAGCTGAATTCTGATTGAGGCAGACTTAGCTCAGGACACAAATTATTCAGCATCGCTCAATACGAAACAGAAGCGACTTTGCCTACGCTGAAACGGATTCCCCACCAGTGCGGGAGAATCCCCCACGAGATAACCTCCCCAGTCGACTGCTCCGGTTCCCCAATGAGCGGCTTTTATTTTTCTGACCGCTGTGTCTCTTGGATCCCGCAGCTGGTTCTTTCCGATTTTGAGAACCGGACTGCCGAGAGTCATCCCATCAGCGGGATCAGAGAATTTAAATGAAAGTGTATTGGCTGCGTGCAGTTGTGAAGCATTGATCGGAAAGGAATACTCTTTACGCGTGTTGGCGGGGATCGATCCAACAACCTCTTCGTTGAATAAGACTTGAACGCTGCCGGTCGGCGTCTTCTTAATTTTAGCGTTTGAGATGCGCGCTCCGACTGAAAATTCCAGAATGGCATCAGGCCAGTTGCCTGCAGGTTTCGCACCGTTGGCCACGACGAATTGCCTGTCGCGAATTTCAGTGGCGAGATTGCTTCTGACCTGAAAATTGAGATGTCCATCCGGCAATGAAGCCGAATCGACTGTGACAGCGTACTGTTTTCGATAAAAGGGTTGACCCGTTTCCCGCATCGGTTTCCAGTCTGTACCATTCAGTGAATATTCCAGGAATTCCCCCGGCTCAGGCTGTACCAGATGTGCCTGCACTTCAGTTTTCCCTTGCCAGTCGGCACCAATACGAGGCGACACGATGGCGATGCGCTGTCCCAGTCCCTTATAGAAATAATCCATTTCCTCGCCGACAACGCGATAAATCAGGTAACCCTGCGGAGACAGATCCGGACAAAGCTGTTCCGTTTTGGGATTCCACCAGCAGCCGGCCAGAGCGCCCCCCGTACGAAACGGGACCGGCTGGGTTTTCTCGCTAACGACATGGTCATCACCCAACAGTTGAAAACGGATATCGTGCTGTTGCGCCATTTTTAGAAAATCGGGACAGTATTCTGTCAGATCGTGTTCTGAAGTGGTCACGACATAAGTCCCCGGGCTGCGCTGCTGCAGATCCTGATTCATCCACGCCGTATGCATTGGTTGAACCTGGAGCGTCGGGTAGTCCCGTTTCTTCCCATTTACAGTCAGTTTTCGCTTACCCAGGTGATAACAGTAATCGACTGAGACAAAATGGATCTTACCATATTCAAACGAAAAGAAATGCGGGCCAAGGTGCTCCCAGAAAAGAGGCTTGGCACAACGATGGTCGCCTCGCGGAAATTCATCCAGGCGATACACTGAATCCGTGTGATCGCCGGCCACATTATAATAAGGCATCGTCAGATGATTCATGATGCCCGTATAATTTTGGAAGCCGGCGCGTCCATTGGCGGGACTGCTCAACAGCGCTTTGGACAGATTCAGCAGATCGCCACTGTTGACCACAAAGCGTGGTTTCGGAGTCAGTTTATTTGCTTCCTCAACGAAGCGGCTCAATCCTTTGAGAGCGACAGGATCCTTGGAAATATGCGTGTCGGTAACATGGATGAAGATGAATTCGCGCTCGTCATCTACGGCTGGTTTGAGTTCGAAATTCACCTCAGCCGCCAGCGGTTTGTACCAGTCCCCCTGAATATCATAACCCGCGGGACGCGTCACATTGATAAACACGGCATCTGGATTCGGTTTCAATTCATAAGCGCCCTGCGCGTCTGTTTTAACAACGGAGTACCCGTCTGAAACACTCACCCCCGGCAAACCGGAAGCTGTGCCAGACGCATGCAGCATCAGCTTTCCGGTAATCACCGCGGGAACCTTAGCTCCGTAATTCGGCTGAGGCGTTTCTCTCGGAAGCAGCTTCAACGCTTGAGAAACATCCGTTGTGCCAGGCGTTCGTTCCGCTGACACGAGGATGTCTGGAGCTGTCATCACTCCAGCGGCGATGACAATAAAACCAAGAAATAAATAGAAGCGCATTACCTGACTCTCCGTTTTTCAAAACTGTATTCCAGCGACATTCCGACGATTCAAAAGCGAACGATTAAGACCGTCGCTTAGAATTCGCCCAGTATCTCGCCACCATTATAGGTTCCTAATCCAGTATAGATATCTCCACTGATATTTTCTGAGAGAAACCTCACACGTCCGTCAGCAAAGACAAAGTGGCATCCACCAACGTGCACACTGCTGAAGCCATCGTCCACATCCGGACCGTTGATCCGATACGTATCATTGGCATTGGAGAGAATGTCACGGGAGTTAGATGACTTCCCGACCCACAACCCGCCTTTATGATTTTGCGTATCTGATTCGCCTACGATTAAGGTATTACTGGCTCCATCCGTGAAATCACGTAACATGCGTTTCTCCGGATGAAAAGTGGGAGTTCCAGCGTAATAAGTCAGGACAGAACGTAGTGCTTTGTAATTTGATTTACCGTAAGAGCCGGAAATTTTTGTATTGATGCCTCCTGAGGGGTCTGAAGGACAATTAAAAACGGGCAAGCTTACTTTTGCAAAACCTGAGCTGTCAGTCATGGGAGTCAGCGTGGTCCAGAAAACATTCATCGCACCCGTTTCGCTGATTTTCTGATACAGGGTCGCCTGATCCATATACGGCAGCAGAAACATTGACCAGCCCAGATTATTGCCCGAAGTCACTCCCCCCACAACCTGATCCACATAACAGGGCGGAAATGAGCGGTGCGTATCGTGATAGTTGTGGAGTGCCAGGCCGATTTGTTTCAGATTATTTTTGCAAGTGCTGCGGCGGGCGGCTTCGCGTGCCTGCTGGACGGCAGGTAACAGCAAGGCAATCAGAATGGCGATAATGGCAATCACTACCAGCAATTCAATCAGTGTAAATCCCGTTCGCTTTTTTTGCATTAGTTTCATCATCTTCTCCTGTGAAATAAATTAAGGGAACTCACTTTTCGGCCCCCCTTGATGCCATACAGATTTGGAATTCCATCTGCTTTGTGTTTGTTAAAATATTCGTAAAGGGTCACTCATCCACTGCCACTAAAACTCGCATTGCATTCATATTCTGATGCCCCTGGTTTCTGGACAGGATCCAGTTCAGGGAAAGGGTCCGCATGTCAGGTAAGAGGCTGATTTCATCTTCGGCGGTACGGTGATTCCGTTGCTTCCCATTACCGAGATATTCAACCTCAGGGTGACCGAGTATCTGATCTGTCTGCTGCAGCAGCTGATCTGTCTGCAGGATGCCTAAGATCCTGTTTTGAAATTCAAGCTGTCCTTCCAGTTGAATCCGCGTTTGAGTTTTGGAAAACTGCGGATGTCCAGGATGAAAGGCATCGTGATGAACATAATAAACGTCTACCCGAGTCCCTTTTTTGATGACGCCGGCTTCAAATTGTGACTGAGTCGCCTTGCCCGATGTATCCCGTTCTTTACCTGGAACAGGGGCATTACAATTGATGTCTACGGGTAAAATGAAACTCTGCCGCTCCTGAAACACGAACATTTTATCGTTTGAAGTCAATTTTGTGACGGCGACACTTTCAGGTGAGTTTGACAACAATTTCAGATTACCGGAGAGCTGCTTAATGCGTGATTGATAACACAGGCAAGCTCCAAACAGAGAATCCGATTCCGTCTGGCTTTCTTCCAGATTTCCGCCGGGTTCCAATTTTGAAGACTGTCCTGTCAACAAGAGTTGCGGTAGACGAGGTGTTGCTGTTGTTTCTGCCTCCTGGCAGCTCACAGCGCCTTGGAAAACATGCACTTCTGCACCGCCGGTTTCGTCAACAAAGAATCCGAACCGCGTGCCGAGATCCACAACATTTATGCGAGGAGATTGTATTTCGAAGCCAATCGCCCGCTGAGGGACGTCGGCTGTCATCGTTCCCTGCGATAAAAACAGCTCATTTGAGCTCAGCAAATGAAACCGGGCGGGACCTGCGACCAGCACATCAACACCGGAATTCATTTTCAAGCGCAGGATACCCTGATTCAAATGATACTCCCGACGCGTCTGCAAATGCTCATCAACTTTACAGAGCACATCCAGAGACTTTAATTCTCCTCCCGTGATCTCTTTAAAAGTCGCCGCATTGTAGCTCAAAGAAGTTTTATTTTCTGACCTCGAAGTCGTAACCCGTTCTGAGATCGAGTGAGGCAGACTCAACATGTATCCCAGCGTGACGGCCACCACGAGCATGAACGCAATTGAAAAATATCTGTGAATGAGCGATTTTTGACGTTCGGGCGTCTGTCCGACCAGTTTATGTATCCAGACACGGGACTTCTGAATTTCAGCCCATTCGCGGATCACCGTTTCTTCACTGGAAACTTGAATCAGCAATCGCGCTAGATCTTCTTCCGTACAAATTCGATATTCAAGTGCTTTTACTTCTTCCTCATCAAGCTCAAATTCAAGATAGGCTTCGAGCAGATCTCGATCATCAGACTGAATCATATGTCACCTCCGACGCTCTGTCAGGCGACACCTCTGACGTCACTTGTTTCTCCACACAGTTTCGAAGTAAGGTCTTGATTCGTTTCAGACGAGAATAAATGGAATGCAAACTCTTTCCATAGCGGGAAGCAATGTCAGAGATATCTTCGCTGGTTCCGTTGTACCTGGTCAGAATTAATTCCCGACTGAATTCCGGCAGCTTGTCGAGACATTTCATCAGTATTTCACGAAAATTTAATCGTGAATGATCTTCTTCCACCTGTTCAACGGCGTCTGCCAACGCAGCGACGACATGCGGATTAAATGGCTTTTCCTTGCTCTGTTTTTTCAGATGCGCCAGTACCTGACGAAACGCAATTTCACGTACCCAGGGAAAAAAAGAGTTCTGATTTTTAAGCTGATCAAATGACTCGATGGCAATCACGCAAACATCATGCAGAATATCTTCTGCTTCAGTATGATTTCTCACACAGGAAAAGATATACCCATACAAGGCCGTCCTGTGCTGCATTAGCAGTCGCGTTCTTAACGAAAGAAAGTTCTCTGTATTCATTTCACTGTTTCAACTGACATAAGTATTGATAGAACTCTGCGTACTATTAATGAGAATAATACGACTCAAATTAGGCGGACTTTTTTCAAAATATCGAAACTAATTCCACTTTAATTTCAAGAAACTAAACTGGAGCTAACCTCTAAACCTAATGTGGTTTATGAATTTTACATGAAGGTCTCCGGCAGGGGGTTCGTCGCGAGGGGCTCAGGGTGGGAAGACATGACGAATCAGAAGACTACTGTCAAACGTAACAGACTGCAAATCACATTATTGACTCGGTTGTGCCAACACTGTGACACACAGAATGACTGATGACAATTTGAACCAGTCAGCTTACTACATCATGAAGATACACATAGTTCTGCAAACGCATCCTGTCGGTTGCAGTTTAAAAGACACTCACCAGAAGTGTCACACACTCGTGTTTTCAAGATTTGAAAGCAGAAGCCAATAACGATGTTTAATACAGGTTCTTTTTCAGCACATCCAGCGGATAGATTGTATCGCGCCAGCGGACGCCGCCGTTTTTGAGCGTGATGTAAGCCGACCGCCAGATGGCAAATGCGAGTGCCAGCGACGAGAAGAACAGCAGCGGCGTCACGCGAAGGCCTGAGGAAAACAGAACGGCAATCGTGGCATAGCAGAGATGCAGCAGTCCGACGGTGATCAGAAAACCGATCGTCTGCGACAGCGGGTACAGAAACGGGACGATAAAAGGGGCGATAAAAAACAGGAGAAACACCAGCGTTGCCAGAGAGACCCATAACACAGAATAATGAAACGACGCGAACGAGTTTTTTTCGACGCCGGTAATCACACCCCACGCAGAAGGCTGCCAGCGGACCTTGAGTTGTTCAATCCCCAGGTAAAAATCCTGCCTGTAATAATAGTTTTTGATCAATTTACCGAGTTTGATGTCATCCAGTACATCCAGCTTGATCGCGGCGTGGCCGCCGACCTGTTGATACACTTCGGTACGGACCAGATTGAAGGCGCCGATCCCGATGTAAGCAAAGTGCCAGCGGGTCGGAACCAGCCAGAGAAACATACCACCGGTCAGCAGAAAACCGAAAAAGGTAATAAATGCCATTTCGAGCAGACCGCCCCGCGCCAGTTGGGGCAGCAGACAGAGGTGGTCGAGTTTCTGATGGAGGAAGATGCGCGTTGCTTCTGAAATGGCCTTGGGATCGAATATGATATCGCCGTCGGTAAACAGCAACAGTTCGCCGGTTGCCTGTTTTGCGGCCTGATGCATGGCGTGCGATTTCCCCAGCCAGTCGGCAGGCAGACCTGTGATGTGCACAATCTGCATGTTGACGCGATTCTGGTTTGCGGCCTCTTTCGCCACACGTTCCATGATCGCACCGGTTTCATCAGTGGAACGATCATTAACGGCGATGATTTCCAGCCGGGGGTAGTCGGAGGCGAGTAACGAGTTGAGTGTCAACTCGATGGTTTCCGCTTCGTCTTTGGCAGGCACGATGACCGAGATCAGGGGCCACATTTCTGGGATTTCCGTCGCGGACAGACAGCGGGTAATGCGTTTGCGGATCATCATCAGTAACGAAGGAACCAGCAGGATCGTCCAGAAGACAACGGTGGCGTAACCCCAGTAAGTGATGATCGATGCCTGCATCGTGTGGTCTTCTTTCCGTTATTGAATCCGGCGGGCCAGCAGATCCGTGATCATCGATCCGATCCGTAAAGACGAAGTGGCTGCGGGAGACGGTGCATTTAAAACATTGATCATGCGGTCGGATTCATCAATCAGAAAGTCATCTACCAGGGTTCCATCCGGCCCGAGCGCCTGGGCACGCACGCCCGCGGGGGCGGCTTCCAGGTCGTCTGCTTTGATTTCGGGAATCAGTCGCTGCAGTTCACGCACGAATGCCGGTTTGCTGAACGACCGCCACATCTCTTTCAAGCCGGTCTTCCAGTATTTGAATGCCATCTTGCGAAACCCGGGATAGGTAGCCGCTTCGAACAGATCCCCGATATTGATACTGGTTCTCGTATAGCCTTCCCGCGCAAAGGCCCAGACGGCATTGGGGCCGCATTCGACGCCGCCGTGAATCATTTTGGTGAAATGCACGCCGAGAAACGGGAACTCGGGATTGGGAACCGGATAGATCAGCGCTTTGCAGAGATGTTCCGCCTCCGGTTTGAGCACATAATATTCGCCGCGAAACGGGACGATTTTGGATTCCGGTTTCGAACCGCCCATCCGGGCCACGCGATCGCTGAACAGTCCGCCACAGTTGATGACCTGCTTTGCGGTAAAGTCCCCCTGTTTAGTTTTGACGGTGATTGAGTCGGCGTGATGCTGGATGCCCGTGACTTCGGCGCCGGTCAGGATCTGATTGTCTTTTTCCTGAATGCGTTCGGCCAGCCGTGCGGAAACCTGTTTGTAATCGACGATGCCGGTTTCCGGAACATGGATACCTCGGATGCCGGCGACGTGTGGTTCGAGTTCTTTGACGCGTTCCTCGCCAATCATTTCACAGGTGACGCCATTCTGTTGTCCCCGTTCAAAAATGCGATCCAGGGCGGAAAACTCCCGCTTGTCGATCGCCACAATGACTTTGCCGCATTGATCCCAGGGAATTTCTTCGGCATCACAGAACGCTTCCATCGCGCGTTTGCCTTCGCGACAGTTGATGGCCCGGAGGGAACCCGGTTTGTAGTAGATACCGGAATGCAGCACACCCGAATTATGACCGGTCTGATGCTGGGCAACCTGACTTTCTTTTTCGAGGATCAGAATTGATTTGTCCGGAAACCGCTGACTGATCTGCCAGCCGGTTGCCAGACCGATGATTCCCCCACCAATTATTGCAACATCTACTGTTTTCATGGATGACTTCTATACTCAAATGATCCACGGGGACTTATACTCAAATTTCAGAACATCATTCGTGGAGTCTCTCTCACCTTCAATGATATCATAACTTAGCAGGATCAAGGTTACAGGAAAACAATGGTTGAGCAAGTTCGCAGTTATTTAGAGCAACATCAGGATCAGGCTGTCAGTGAACTGATCGAATTCTTGAAAATCCCCAGCGTGAGTGCCGACTCGACATTGAAATCGGAAACGAGGCGCGGAGCCGAGTTTGTACTGAAACAGCTGGAAGCCGCTGGCATCGAAAGCCGCCTGGTGGAAACCGCCGGACATCCGATTGTTTACGGTTCCTGGAAAAAAGCAGCCGGAAAGCCGACCGTACTGGTATACGGCCATTACGATGTGCAGCCCCCCGATCCGCTCGATCAATGGACAACGCCCCCCTTTGAACCGGACATCCGCGACGGACACATTTATGCCCGCGGGGCGACCGATGACAAAGGGCAGATGTATACACACATCAAATCGGTCGAAGCCTGGATGAAAACGCACGGCGAGCTGCCGGTCAACGTGGTCTTTGTGATTGAAGGCGAAGAAGAAGTCGGCAGCGACAACCTGGACCGTTTCCTGGCTGAGAACAAGGATCTGGTCGCCAGCGATATCGCGGTCATCAGCGATACAAGTCAGTATGGACCGGGGCTGCCCGCGATTACCTACGGACTGCGAGGCATTCTGGCCTGCGAAGTGATTGTCCGCGGTCCCCGTCAGGATCTGCATAGTGGCGTGTTTGGTGGTGCAGTGACCAACCCGGGCAATGGTCTGGCGAAAATGGTCGCGGCGTTACACAATGATCAGGGGCGGGTGCAAATCCCCGGCTTTTATGACGGCGTGCTGGAACTGACACAGGAAGAGCGGGAGCAGTTTGCGGCGTTGCCTTTTGATGAAGCCACCTTTATGAGCAATCTGGGTGTGAATGAAGTCGCCGGCGAAGCGGGCTTTACGACGCTGGAACGCCGCTGGGCGCGACCGACGTGTGATGTGAACGGCATGATTTCCGGGTACACGGGCGAAGGCCCCAAAACAATTGTCCCCGCTCAGGCACGCGTCAAAATCACGTGCCGCCTGGTTCCCGATCAGGATCCCAAAGCATTGACGCAAGCGCTGGAGCAGTTTCTGCGCGATCAACTGCCACCAGGTTTGACAATGGAATTCATCGACTTCCACGGCTGCCGCGGTCTGGTCTTTGATTTCAACAGCCCTTATATGACAGCCGCCCGCTCGGCCATCGAGCAGGCATTCGGAACGGCCCCCGTGATGATCCGCGAAGGGGGCTCCATTCCGGTCGTCGAAACATTTCAGTCGCTGGTCGGCGTTGAAACGCTGCTACTGGGCTGGGGACAGAACACGGATAACCTTCATAGCCCGAACGAACGCTTCTCGCTGGAATCGTTTCGACAGGGAATACTGGCCAGTGCCCTGCTCTGGCAGGGACTGTCGGAGATTCAGGTCTGAGTTTTACTACCACGAAATTCACTAGCGTGTATGACTCATGGATAAATAATATTTGTCTCGGGTGGAAATTGGTTGAGGAGTATGAAACGAAAAAGTGAATGAGTCTTAGCTGACTGTTCTCAAAGGGTCACTTCGCGAATCCACTGATCACTCCGGTCGTTTCGCAGGCTGCCCGGTTTGCGCTCTCTGGAATCGTCCCGCATCTCCGGGTACTCAATGAAGACGGCTGCCAGTAATTTTTCCTGTTCGGGAATACCCAGGTATTGGAACATCTCCGGTCCCTTCAGTTTTCCGCCACTCGACCAGTAGTTTCCCATATCGTGCGCGGTCAGCATCAGTAACAGATTCTGGACCATGGCCGAAGCGGCAGCCAGATGCTCTTCGTCTCGTGCCAGTAACGTTTCCCGTTCGACTTTTGAATCCTGCTGTAGTTCTGAAGCAGAGCACTCGGGCAACCAGGTCACGAGGACCAGCGCACTGCAGGCGGCTGCCAGCCGGGGCTCTTTTGAGGTGACGTTTAATTCATCGCGCATATAAATCGCAGCCTGTTTTGCCTGCTCATCCCATAAAACATGGGCACGCCACGGTTCCGCTAAATTATCGACTTTGCGTGGATAGTGAAAAGGAGCCCAGCCCGCGGTCTGAATTGCCTGCAATACGATTTCTCGATTGCGTTCTGCTACGTCAGCGGGAACAGGCCGGTATGTCTCTATATCACAGAGCACCTTTTCTGTTTTGCGAGCTCGGATGATGGATTCTACTTTCTCGGGTGTCGATTTGTCGGGCATCGTTGGTCCTAAAAGTCACTTCTATTGGTAAAGCAGGAGTTTATTATTCAATTTGGTGATCACTATGAATTGAGAGTGTAAGTGACAAAATTTTCAGAGACAAGTACCGCGTATTTTTTTGTCGCTGGATGTCACTTTTCTTTCTGCTGCAGCAAGTCAAGAACTTCAGAATAATTTCTCAGGTAATAGAGAGTGGCACCATTGGGATTGAGCGCATTCCGCGTGTTGGCTTCCACTGTAAGAACTGCGCTTCGGGCGTCCTGATACTCCTCGACGTTCAACCAGAAAAAGTCTTCCTGACAGTTGACCTTCAAATACATGTGGGTCTGTAAGGACGGGTGATTTTGAGAATACCGCCCGGGCCTGGCACTCTGCAAATTTGTCAAGAGATGGCTGATCGCGGTTTGATCGGTAATTGTTGCCAGACATGTTAAACGTTCATACTCACTGGCTGTAAATGCAGAGTATCCTGGAGGAGGCACAACCACTTCGATGGAAGTAACTGAGTCTGCTGTGACTTTCCCGGATTTCAGTGCCTGCACAAAATCGGGCCCAGCGGTGGTCCCTCTGATCGCTTGCAGGTAAACAATCCAGGCAAGCCCAAATGCGGCGAAAATCAACGCTGCGATATTCAACAACCGGTTCTGCGCAGGACTCAACACCATGAGTTACGCCCTATTGCCGTTACAAAAGAATCCCATTCATTGATCGAGTCGGGGATTGTTATTATACAGTCAACGGTTCCACTCAGACGAGTTCGGGCATGACTTTGTACTTATTGGTATCGACCAGATAACGGGGACGTCCCTGCAGGTCATCGACGGTTGCGGTTTCAACATTGATACCCAGGTTGTGATAGAGGGTCGCAAAAACTTCCTGGAAATGAACCGGGCGGTCTTCTGCATATTCCCCCAGTCGATTGGTGGAACCGATAATCTGGCCGGTCTTCATGCCGCCACCAGCAACCACAGCAGTGGAGACGCGCGGCCAGTGATCGCGACCGGAGTTGGCGTTGATTTTGGGAGTTCTTCCGAATTCGCCCCAGACGACGACGGTGACATCGTCCAGCATATCACGATTTTCCAGATCTTCAATCAACGCAGTGACGCCCTGATCGAGCATCGGCATGTCTTCGCGACCGCGTTTAAAGTTGCCGCCATGCCAGTCCCAGCGACTGAAGGCCAGCGTCACACAGCGGGCCCCGGCTTCAATCAGACGACGGGCGGTCAGAAAATCATCGAGCAGTTTCGGACCGCCATCGGCGCGAAGTTTGGACGTTCCCCGCCCATAGCGATCGCGGAGTGACTGATCTTCCTTGGAAAGATCTAACGCGTCAGCGAGTTTACTGGAAGTGAGAATGCCAAACGCCTGTTGGTTGAAGGAGTCGAGCCCTTCCATCATGCCGGACGCATCGACTTTACTGCGGAACTGATCGAGCGAACTGAGTACTTTTTTACGGTTATCGAGTCGATCGAGGGTGATCCCATTCAGGGTCATATCAGCCATGCCTTCACCGTTCGGACGGAAGGGAGCGTGAGCCAGACCGAGAAAACCGGGATCTCCGGCGCGCGCCCATTCCATATGGCCCATCTTGGGAGAGAGACCAAGGAACGGAGGAATCGACGGATCGACGGGACCGTACTTTTTGGAAAGGACCGAACCTAAGCTGGGCCAGCCTCCCAGAGGCTGGTTTCCAAAGCGTTGACCGGTGAGACACTGAAAGGCATCGTGTCGGCCATCCGAACCAACCATGGAACGGATGAACGCGAACTTGTCAGCCATCTGCGCCATGCGCGGAAACTGATCCCCGATTTCCACACCGGGGACATTGGTCTGTATTGCATTGAATTCGCCACGAATTTCGCTGGGGGCATCAACTTTGATATCCCACATATCCTGATGGGGAGGACCTCCCGGCAGGAAGATCATGATGATGCCTTTGTGTTTTTTTCGCTGATTCGACGAATTCTCCGCCTGCAGAATTTGCGGAAGCGACATACCACCTAAAGCGAGACCGCCAATCTGGAGAAAGTTGCGGCGTGTAATCTGATCACAAAACTTGCTTTTTTGAGAACCCAGGATCTTGAGCATCGTGTCAGGTCTCCAAATTCGAAAAGGTGGGAGGGCAAAGGCAGGTAAGACTGACTGATTCAAACCGTCATTGTTTGACTTCAAGCAGCCCTGTTAAAAATATCGGCGAGCCCTTATCTATAAGTATAGACGATTTTTACTGGAAATCCAGCGCAGATTGCAAGACATGAACGATTCGTTCAGTATTATTCTGATATTCGGAGAGGTCTAAACGCGGAATCAGGGGCAAATCTTCGAATTTTGTAGTGGATGCTGGAGTGCCCAGCCAGGCTATCAACGTCGGTTCCGGTGTAATTGAGGTGGCTGAACCCTGAGTTTCCCAGTTGGAAAACTGCACCTCAGGATATTTTTCCTGCAGATATTCAATTAATAAAGCGGCTTCTCTGGGGGGGAGCCCCGCCAGAACAAATTGAAATGGCTTTATCAGCAGTCGCTGACGTAATTCCTGAATCGTGATCTGTTTCTCCGGATGAATGACATCCGCGGCAATTTCTGACAGGGGATCAAGCACAAACCGTCGGTACCAGCAGGCCGGGTGAGGAACCACCAGGTTTTGCGAGCGAATGATTAACTGGTCGTAGAGCAGCAGATCCAGATCGAGGGGACGAGCACCCCAGCGGACTTCTCTGACGCGTCCCATGTCTGCTTCCAGTTGTTGCAACTCCAGCAACAGCGATACGGGGGAGAGTGATACGGAAAGGTGGGCGGCACCATTCAGAAAAGGATCCGTTGTCTGATCACCCACTGGTGCAGTTTCAATCCAGTGACTGGTTTTGATGACAGAAATGTCCGCATGCTGATCGAGGCGTTCCAATGCCAGAGAGAACGTTTCGTGGACAGGGCCCTGATTTCCACCGAGCGCAATATAGCAGTCAGGCATAGCGGTTCCGGGAGTTTTAAATCAAAAAAAGATGAACGATCCCTGCAGTTTAATAGAATGGTGAAGAAGTGCAATTCTGCAGGACGCAGACAGGAATCCGGAAGGTTCGAGACTGAATTGAATGCTGGTTTAAAAACAGACGGTTATATGCCGTGATTTTGCATTTCCGTCGTCGCATTTTCAAACAGGTCATTCGTGCGGGTCCCGATCGCGGCGATAGCGGCAATACAGACCATCACAATGGCAGCCAGCATGACAGCATACTCGACAGCGGTAGGACCATCTTCTTCGATGAGAAATCTTTTAAGATACTGCATGACTAGAATCCTGTCAGATGTGTGGTAATCTGAAAGGTACCTTTCAGATTAACGGACCGACAACTGATGAGGTTCACTTTCCATAAGCAGGGTCCGATTTATTAAAGCGTACCTTACGTTTGACGACTGCTCCGGAAAAAACTCTATCTCCAGGATAAAAAAACGCTGAATCGGCGTTTCTGTGAGGATTTCCCTGCCTGAATCAGAGGTTATATGACTTGCGGGTCTGTTCAGACTGGCATATTTGCTGTCTCCCTGTCACAATATGTGGCACAAAGAACTCCCGACTGTCTTTCATCAGACAGAGACTGGAGTTAGGTTTATGCGAAATGTATCGCTTATTCCCTTTTCATGAACTTTATTGGACAGGATACAATTGTTATGGCCAAAGAAGAGGCCATTGAAGTCGAAGGTACAGTGACCGAGGCACTGGCAAATACTCAGTTTCGAGTCGAACTGGAAAACGGACACCAGGTTCTGGCGCATGTAGCCGGCAAGATGCGAAAACACTTTATTCGTATCGTCCCGGGTGACAAAGTCGTGGTCGAGGTCTCCCCTTATGACCTGAATCGTGGACGTATTGTCTATCGAGAACGATAGTCGCGACAGCGCGACCCGCTTCTTTCCCAGAATTCACGAGGGGTGATTTTACGCTCATTTGCAGCGCCCCCTGTATTTGTTGTTCGTACCGGGACTCATATTTGAGTCATCGTTTATTTTTTGCCAGGCGTGCGTTTACCATTATTATGACTGATGATGCAGCAGATCAGGACGCTCTCCCGTTTGTGCAGATCTTTACCGATGGTGCCTGCAGGGGAAATCCGGGACCGGGAGGCTGGGGAGTGATCCTCAGACATCCTGCTACCGGCACGGAAAAAGAGTTCTCCGGAGGCGAGGCAGTCACGACCAATAATCAGATGGAGTTGCAGGCGGTGATTTCGGGCCTGGAACTGTTGAAACGGACTTCCCGTGTGGAGGTGATTACGGACAGTGTCTACGTCGCCAAAGGCTCTAAAGAATGGATGCCGAACTGGAAAAAAAACAACTGGCGCCGGCGGGAAGGTAAAAGCTGGAAGCCTGTGAAGAATGAAGAGCTCTGGCGGAAACTGGATGTACTGCTGGAACGCCACGAAGTCCGCTTTACCCAGATCAAAGGGCACAGTGGTCATCCTGAAAATGAACGCTGTGATGAACTGGCAGTGGAGTTTGCACTCAAGTTACAGAGTGAGTCTGAATATTAGCCTGACAACAGGTAACTCATCACTCCCCTGATTCCTATAACTCGGCTCGAACGGTTGTAGAATACAATGACCGCATCTCCCCTGGAAACTCCTGTTCAATTCCTCAATGGAGTCGGTCCGGATCGCGGTGAACTGCTGGGAAAACTTGGAATTCAAACCGTAGAGGATCTGTTGTGGCATCTGCCCCGCAGTGTGCTGGACCTGACCGATGTCCGCCCGGTTAATGAACTGGAAGAAGATCAACCCGCATCCGTCTGTGGCAAGGTCGTGGACCTGGATGCCCGCACAATCTCACGCGGCCGGACGATTACTGCAATTCTGCTGGATTGTGGCACCGGGTTTCTGAAGGGAACCTGGTTCAACCAGCCCTGGGTCATTAAACGGTTTTTCCAGGGACAGTTGCTGATGTTTTCCGGCAAACCCAAACGCCGCTCCGGAAAATGGGAAATTTCTCATCCCCAGTTCCAGGTCCTGGAAGAAGACCTGGATGATCCACAGGGACTGATCTTACCCCGGTACAGCCTGACCGAAGGTATCAAGATGTATCAGATGCGGCGTTTCGTGCGCGCTGCGGTTGAGGAATATGCCCAACTGATCCCCGACTATCTGCCGGAAAGTTTTCGTGAAGCGCATTCGCTGATTCCGCTGAGTCAGGCTGTGATCCAGATGCACAAACCCCGGACCATGGAGGAATACCATGCCGGTGTGCATCGTGTGATCTACGATGATCTTCTGGAATTTCAACTGGCACTGGCGCTGCGCAGACGACTCTGGACCTGTGTGGATAATGCACCGCTGGTAAAAGTCACTGCGAAAGTCGATGCCCGGATCCGACGACTGTTTCCATATGATTTTACCGCAGGTCAAAACCAGGCGATTGAAGAAATTAAAACCGATCTGGCTTCAGGGCGAGCCATGCATCGCATGCTGCAGGCAGATGTGGGCGCCGGCAAAACCGCCATCGCGATTTATGCAATGCTGGCCATGATTGCCGGGGGAAATCAGGCGGTTCTGATGGCCCCGACAGAGTTACTGGCGGTGCAGCACTGGGAAACAATCAACAAGATTTTAAAACACAGTCGGGTGAAACACTGCCTTCTGACCGGCAGCCTGTCTCCCTCTGAACGCAAAGCGACACTGGAACAGATCGCTTCCGGAGAACAACAACTGATCGTAGGCACGCAGGCGGTCGTCCAGAAGGATGTCCGATATCATAACCTGGGACTGGTGATTATCGATGAGCAGCATAAGTTCGGAGTGATGCAACGGGCTCATTTCTCCAGCGATCAGAATACCCCGCATATGCTGGTGATGACGGCGACGCCGATCCCCCGCAGCCTGTGTCTGACGCAGTTTGGTGAACTGGATATCTCAGTGAATACAGAGCTGCCTCCCGGTCGGCAACCGGTAATGACGAGCCGCGTCTCGACAATGCCTCAACGAAAAAAGGCCTGGGATTTTTTAAGGACCCAGATCGCGGCAGGCAGACAGGCTTATATTGTCTGCCCGCGCATTGACTCCGAAGACGAACAGAATATTCGGTCCAGTGCCGAGGAAGTGTATCGCAAACTGCAGAAGAGTGAGCTGTCGACGGCTTCGATCGGGCTGGTTCACGGCCAGATGGATCGCGAAGAACGGGCCGAGATCATGAGGCAGTTTCACCAGGGAACAATTCAGGTACTGGTCTCCACAACCGTGGTCGAAGTGGGCGTGGATGTTCCCAATGCGACACTGATGGTCATTCTGCAGGCGGATCGTTTTGGACTGTCACAGCTGCATCAGTTAAGGGGTCGTGTGAGTCGCGGCCTTCACCGGGGAAACTGTTTTCTGTTTTCTTATACGGAGAGCGAAGACGCATTAAATCGACTGTCGGTGATGGAGCAGACCACCGATGGCTTTGAAATAGCCGAGGCGGATTTCCAGGCACGTGGTCCGGGGGATATCTTCGGAACCCGTCAACATGGTGAGCTGCCGTTGCGGGTCGCGGATCTGAAACGGGACGCAGCCATCTTACAGGAAACGCATGAGGTTGCCTTACGACTTGTCGAACGAGGTGAGTTTGACCAGCCCCGGTTCGCCCCTCTCAAGATTCGCGTGCTGGAGCGATTCGGACAACTGATGGATCTGGGTCAGAGCGGTTGATTCTGTCCCGCTTAATACTCAGGTCTGAACCCGGTTCGTGAACCAGGCGGCAAGTGTTCCGTTCGTTATTACGGGAAACCAGGCTGCCTGATCCGGTGAAATCAGCTTTGTGGACCCCATATAAAGGAAACACTGCGAAATTCCGAACAGGCCTCCCATCACACAGGCACAGATCGCGATATTCAGGATCAGACTGCGGCTTTCTTTGCGCAGTACAAATGGAATTGAAATCAGTACGGCAATCAGGTTCATGATCGGACGCGTGAGTCGGGAATGCAGGTCCAGTTTCTGTTTACGAATCGATAAATCACTGAAAGAAGGATTATTGATGCGGGCAATCAGATCCGAAGTCGAGATCAATGAACTGAAATTGCGATTACAGAGTTGATCACAGCCCACATCCGTCACAATAAATATCTCATTCGGCTCAGGACCGGGCTGGATTATTTCTCTGGCAAATTCAGCAATCTCCAGCTCCTGATAACTCGGGGTAGCCTGCTTCAGCAACCAGCCTCCCGGTCTGGTTTGGGTCGGGGTCTGATAGATCGCGGTGTCAGACTTGACGGTGACGAAATCATGAACCATCGGTTTAGACAGAACAAACTCTGCATTTTTCATTTTCTGTTCAGTCAGGAAAACTTCCTGACCGTTGATCATAATCCGTGTGCTGAAATCATAAACGGGCTCGACAAACTGAGCAGAGCTTGCCATGTCTCCACGTTCCGCCTGAAGCTTATCCGCAATGGAAGGAATGATGACTTCCTGGTTCAGACACATCACACAGTTGACAATAATCGTTGCCATAGCCAGTGGTATGGCCAGGCGGTATGTAGGAATGCCGGCTGAAAGAACGGGATTCAGTTCTCCGTGACGCACCATCAGGGAAAAGACAACGACTCCAGCCAGTACGGAGAGAATCGGGCTGATCATGTCAAAAAAGAGCGAAGATTGATAGAAGTAGAATTCAAGCATAATCCAGAGCAGGCTGGTCGATGCGTTCTGTTCGACCTCAAGACCGTTAAGGTCATTCGATGAGACTTTTTCTGCTCCTGCCTGAAAGCCATCGATGTTCGTAAATCCGTCAAAAACTACGTACAGGCCGTAGGTTGCGATGAATCCGATCACGAATACATGGAAGTATCGTTTGAGCAAATAGCGGTCGAAGGTCGTAAACACGTTTCCCAATCGTTGACTGTCACTGGGCAAAGAAACTGGTTTCAGGAGCGCGTATTACATCGCAATCGGGGAACCGGGTCAATATCAGGAAACAGCCCTGGAACCTGAATGTACATTCGCTACGGCCGCTTGGTTTTAAACGTCCAGTACGTAAAACGGGCTTCTGCTCAGGAAATTCAGAAAATCCGCAGAAAAGACGCCATCTTAAGTTACTGGAAAATTTTGACTTATGTATTAATTTCTTATTTTGAAAGTTTCCAACTCTCGACATTTAATTCACGTAGTGAATAATACCTGTGTGTAGCTTTGATGCAAAACTGAAAATATCTGGTCATGTTTCCAAATTCTTTAGCCAAATTAAAAGCTATGTTTTGGGAGAATCGACTTTTGAAGTTGCTCACCGAATATGATCTTTATGAGGGGACGAGAGAGTGGTACGAAAAGACGCAATAATCAGGTTGCACAAGCAACTGCTGAATAGACGTGATGAGCTAAAGAAGCTGGTGAGTGACAGTTCAGAAGGTTCGTCGGGCAGCCAGTCGTCCGTTGAGGACAGTGGTGATGCTGCAATTCGCGAACGCCGCCAGGATCTGGAATCCCATCTGGCCGAGATTGAATACAAGGAGCTGATGCAAATCCGCCGAGCGATCTCGCTGATTCAGGAAGGCCGTTACGGTCACTGCGAAAGCTGCAATAAAAATATACCGATTGCACGGCTTAAAGCAGTTCCTTATGCGATGTTTTGTGTCAGTTGTGCAGAACAGCGCGAATCAATGGGATTATCCACTCATGATGTTCATGGCGATTGGGAGAACGCATACGAATTCGAAGGACGGCTTAACGATCAGGAAGTCAGAATTCACGATTTGGATCTCGAAAAATAGTATCCCCTTCCGATAATAATGCCAGAGGGTTCTAACAGACTGATTACTGTTTTCTTCTCCCCCGAATGAGACAGCCCCTCATCACTGACATTCATTGGGGAGAGATTCATAATAATCAGTCACCTGATCCCTGGTATTACCAGTGCCGTTGCCGGTCACTGGTAATCAAATCGTCCGGCAGTGGCGAAGGATTGCCTCATTTTGCCGTAGCTAGGAATAGCTAAATCGCAAAAAGATCCTGGGTCACGCTGAGAGATTTGCATCATGAAGAATCGATACCCCCTGGCTTTCGTCTTTGGTCTGGTTGTTTCCGTTTCACTGTGGAATACCTGCTTTGATTCCCCGCTGTCATCGAATCAGCTGGAAGCAAAGGTTCCTTCCCAGTCGAACCCCCGGCAAGCGCATTCCACACTACTGCCCTCTACTTCTCCCCTGCATGAAGGCAGCCGGCATCTGGCTAAAATCGCCAAACTGGCTACCCCGAGTGTCGTTCATATTCAGTGCGAACGTCAGACGCCACGTGGTGCAGTGGAAGAAACCGGTTCGGGTGTGATTGTCAGAGGTGAAGGTACCTCCAGTTTATATATTGTGACCAACCGGCATGTGGTGCGAGACTCGGAGGGGACTTCCATTTCCATCTCCCTGCATGATGGTCGTGTGATACATCCCCAGCAGAAATGGGAAGACAAAGATACCGACCTCGCAATTCTGAAAATCGGCATTACCGATGTGACACCTGCCGACTGGGGCGATAGCGACAAGCTGGATATTGGACATATGGTACTGGCGATGGGCAGCCCGTTCGGATTAAGTGAATCGGTCACCCTGGGGATCATCAGTGCCAAAGGCCGACGTTCCCTTCAGCTGGGCAGCGGATCGGAAGTTCTCAATCAGAACTTTCTGCAGACCGATGCGGCCATCAATCCTGGTAACAGTGGTGGACCGCTGATTGATCTCGAAGGAAAAATCATCGGCATCAATACCGCCATCGCATCAAACAGTGGCGGTAACGACGGGATTGGTTTCAGTATCCCCAGTAAGCTGGTACGTCATGTGTTCAACCAACTGGTAAAATATGGTCAGGTTTACCGGGCCTATCTGGGTGTGCAACTTGATCCGGAATTCAGTATCGCAACTGCGGGCCGCTTGAAAATGGACCGTGTACGGGGAGCCCGGGTTGTGAAAGTCATCTCGAATACGCCGGCGTCTCGTGCCAACCTGAAATACGATGACATCATCCTCAGTTTTGGTGGCATCGATGTCCTCGACCAGAACCATCTGATCAATCTGGTCAGCCTGACCCCCATCGATAACAGGGTCAGTGTGGTCCTGTTACGTAGCGGCCGAAAGGTCAATGTAATGGTGGAACTGGCCAATCGTCGTATTCTGGACGAACTCGAACGGAAGCAGAAAGAGACTCAACAGTCACGGCGTCCGGGTACCTCGGCTGCCCCCATGAGCTTCCAGAAAATAAAAAACACGACTGCAAATGATGTTTTATCCGGTCTGCAGGTCCATGCGATGAACGCAGACCTGGCTACCCAGTTGGGATTTGAGGCCAATCAGACCGGGTTACTCATTATGGATGTGGATCAACAGAGTTCACTGTCTAACGTGGTCAAACTGTATGATGTCATTGAGGAAGTCGCCGGAACCCCGGTCAACAGCCTGAACGATTTTCGACAGGTTCTGGAGCAGACTAAATCTTTGGATAGCCTGGTCCTGAAAATTTCGAACGGCAAACCGGGTCAAACACATCATCAACTTGTCATCTGGAAGAGAAATTGATTCTCTGACAGCGGATTTCATCGGAACCATCTTTGATGGAAGCGGTCTCTCTCAACCTGATTCGCTTCAATAAAAAAACCCGGTCAGCAGATCACTGACCGGGTTTTTATTATTTTCAGCAGCCTGAGGCTGTTTCGCTTAGTCTTTGTAGAAGCGAGTCAGTTCTTCGAACAGCAGAGGATCGCGGATCGAATCGCTGGCGAGTCGTGCCCGGAACCGCTGATTCCCTTCCACAGTACCCCGTACGATCACCTGGTATTGTACCGAATCGCCAGGTGCCAGATCTCCCAGAGATTTGAAGACGACCACACCATTTTCAGCAATGTGCTGAGTCGGACCGGTTGCAGTAATCAGTTCCACACCAGGAGGCAGTTCGCAGGAGACAGAAACATTCTGTGCTGACTTACTACCATCATTCTTAACAACCACCTTGTAACCGGTTTCTTTACCGATTTCGACAGGATCGTCCAGGTCAGCGATTTCCAGAACCAGCTGGGCAGTTCCTTCAATTCGTGTTTGAATCTGAGCGTCTGATTTTACGTTGTGTTCAGAAATGGCTCGTACGTGATGCACATAGTTACCGATGGTTTTGGTTTTTAACTCCAGGTTCACACTGGCAGTTTGACCTGGTTCCATCCGACCAAGAAACCAGCTGATCGTAGAATCTTCCGGATTGAACTGTCCACCGTGATCGGCATTGACGAATTCAAATCCTTCAGGAATTTTGTGCAAGACGCGAACATTATTCGTAGCAGCAGCACCATCGTTGAGTGTCGTGATGACGTACTGAGCACTGCGACCTTTGTAGCGAAGTCCGGGACCATCGATGGCAACCTGAACTTTCGGAGCGATCACATTTACACGAGCCTGTGTCGCCTGAACCAGACCACCTTCGGCTTTTGCCTGGACGTTCACGACCTGCTCACCACCCATCACGGCGGCTAAAGCCAGTCGAATGGTTCGCGATTCACCAGGATTGAGTGATCCCACCTGCATCTGCAGATATTCTGCGGTTACATGTTCCAGTCCCTTGGGAATTTCAGCTTCGAGCACAACATTGTGCAATGTACCAGTCCCCGGGTTGGAGATGGTGACAGATTGAGAAGCGGGTTCACCGATCATTACATTGGTTGGACCTTTGACGGCAACCTGCAGCATGGGTTCTGCTACCATGAACGATTCAGCCAGAGCACTGGTTGAGCGAACATTGGCAACAGCAGAAATGGCACCCCGCTGACTGGGAATCATTGAAATCCGGATTACTTTCGTTTCGCCGGCTTTCAGCGATTCAAATTTCCATTCCAGATGATCACGACTGGAACTGGGAAGAGGTTCCGCATTTGTCAGCCGCACGGAAATCGGAAAGAATGCTTCGACCAGCAGGTCCTGGGCAGTCTGTTTTCCTTCGTTTTTAATTTCCAGTTCGAATTCACATTCCTGACCTACGTTAATTTCCGTTTTCTTGATCCATTTATGGGTCAGTTTTGCAGTTACTTCATCCGAAGCGGCACCCACAGGTTTCACACTGATTTCACTCACACGACGAGTGCTGGGAGACGCACTGATTGTAATTCCGGAAGGTTGCTCTGTTTTTGGTGCAGCAGCCGCGGATCCAAAAGTCAGATGATGCTTGTTTTCCACAGTCTTTCGATCCGGAATCCGGGGAATGGAAAGGCTGGGAGTCTGTGGAGCCGATTGACTGAACTCCGTTGGCAGACGGAACTGGTTTTCACGTGAGTTCCCTGCACTGATCTGCTGAATCTTGCCTTGGGCAGATTTCTGGTTACCCTGCTGAAATTCAGCATGAACAATATTCTGCTTGTCTGACTGTTTTGAATTGAATGTTTCAAAGTGGTACTGTTTTTTCCCACTTTGTGGTTCAGAATGACCAATCTGCTGGAACTGAGACTGGCTTGGCGCGGGAGTCTCTGTTTTTGCTTTGTTATCCAGTCGGCGATAAGGACGTTCCTGGCCAAACAGTTCCTTGTAATAATTAGGAACCTGTGAGAGACGTTCTTTGTCAGTCGGCCTGTATTCTGCTGACTGCTCTTTGACAGCTGCATTCTGACGAGGCTGCGAAATCGTGATCCGTCCCGTATTATTCTCAGGTGCCTGACCGGAAAAATACTGACTGGAGGACCGGGAAGTGGAAGCCGAATCAAAGGGCGACTTTGATTCTAGTATGCGATCATCGGCGGTGGCGATACTCGCACTCATTACCATAGTTGAAAATATCGCGAGCATCTTTTTTCCGCGTCGCATTTTGTTTCTCCTTACCGATTGGAATTTACTGCTGGATCGGAACTGATTTGAGGTTTGATTTGACATGAAGAGCTCTGAGAGCGGGAGTGGTCTGATAAATTACAAAGCGGCGTATTAGTTTTATCCATTTCTCTCTATCGGATCTGAGGATCCAAGGAATTGAATCAGATATGCTGATTTTTTAAAATAAACCGGAATTGCAAGGTATTCCGGTTATGACGATTATTCTCCGGGACGGCGTGCGGCACAAACCAGAAAGCACCTAATCGCATTCATACAAGTCACTTACAACATCCCACACCTTGTATTCTTCATTCAATACCAGCTCTCAACAGAAAAACTGGAAATCAGGGAGTTCTAAATGTGATCTGCTGTCCGGATCCCGGACAAATCAGGATTTCCACGTTCTGAAGATTGACTCCACGAGTGAACCCCTGAAAATGACAGTGTCGCTGACCGTTATCGAACAGCAGATTGATTACCCTGAACCTGTAGACAGGATCATGAATTTACCTGACCCTGATATGAACCAGACAACTCCCCGCCATACATCAATTAAGGTCTATATGCTGGGCTGTGTCGACTTCGACTCGCTTCTCGCGCTTCAGGAACGGGCTCTGCAGGAAATCAGACAACAGGATACTGATCAGGCGACTCTGTTTGTGTGTGAGCATCCCCCCATCATTACAGTAGGCCGGGAAGGCAGTCATGCGCAGCTGGTCGATTCCAGCCAGGAATTCAAGGCCAGCCAACTGGATGTTCGCTGGGTGAACCGGGGGGGAGGGGCCTTATTACATGCCCCCGGACAGTTAGCCGTGTATCCCCTGCTCCCTTTAAGACAGATCGGCCTGGGGATGGATGACTTTCAGAACGGTTTAGTACAGTCCCTGTTGCAAATGTCTGCGGAACTGGGAATTGAAGCCGAGCGGCATCCCGATTCCGCAGATATTTTCGGCCGTTGTGGCCAGTTTGCCTTTCTGGGGGCTGCGATCAAATCCTGGATTTCTTACTATGGTTTGTATATTAATGTCTCACCCGATATGAAATTACAGCGGCTGATCGATGCCAATCAGCATGACCATCGTCTGACCTCACTTTCTGCGACACTCACGCGGGAAGCCAGTATGAGTTCAGTCCGCGAAAGCATCGTCAGGAATCTGGTTCAACAGTTTGGTTACCAACGGACCCATATATTCACACGACACCCCTTACTGCAAAGAGTGAAGAAAAAAGTTTATGTCCACCCTTAATATTCTGACAGACACCACCCCGGAACCCCGACAGCGACTTCCCAAATGGCTGAAGCGGCCTTTGCCCGAACCAGGGATGGCATTCACCAGTAATGTGATCGACGACTTGAAACTGGTCACGGTCTGCGAAAGCGCCAAGTGCCCGAACCGAACCGAGTGCTGGTCACACAAGACCGCGACACTGATGATCCTGGGAAATGTCTGTACGCGGCCTTGCGGATTCTGTTCGATCGCTAAAGGGAAAACAGAAACCGTGCAGCTGGATGAACCGGAACGAGTGGCAGAAGCGGCAGTGCGACTCGGACTGGAGCATGTTGTGATTACCTCGGTCACCCGTGATGACCTGCCCGACGGGGGAGCAGAGCATTTTTACAACTGCATCCTGGCAATCCGCGCACGGATGGACGCTGACATCGAAGTTCTCACCCCCGACTTTCGCGGCGATCGCAAAGCCATCCAGCGCGTGATAGAAGCTCACCCGGATGTCTTCAACCACAATACGGAAACGGTGCCTCGCCTTTATCACCGCGTGCGACGTAACGCCGTTTATCAACGAACACTGGACCTGCTGCTTCAGGTCAAGGAAACAGATCCGACCATTGTTACCAAAAGTGGAATCATGCTCGGACTGGGCGAAACCCGGGAAGAAGTGCTGGAAGTCTGCGCGGATCTGCGGGCCGTCGGATGTGACATGATTACCATCGGCCAGTACCTGCAGCCGACACCTCAGAATCTGCCTGTGGAACGCTTCCTGCCACCTGAAGAATTTGACGAAGTCGGAGACCAGGTCCGGGCCATGGGCTTCAAACTGGTCGCCAGCGGTCCTTTTGTACGTTCCAGTTATAATGCCGGCGAGATGGCATCTGTCCTGGGAAAAGATTCCTGAATGGCGACACCGATCCTTGTTCCTCCGGTCAACAGTTCTCCTCAGCCGCTCAAAGTCAGTCTGTGGCTGACACATGCAGGGGAATCTGTCGCCACCGGTGATCGAGTGGTCGAACTGCTGATTCCCGGCGTTACCTTTGACGTCGAAGCCCCCTGTGCCGGCACGATTATGTCTTGTGAATGTCAGCCCGGAATGGAAGTCACAACGGGTATGATCCTGGGCTGGATTGAGCCACTGGATTCTGAAACCGAATCGGACTGGAACACGGAAGACTGATTTCTGAAAAGAGATGTGGATGAGCACGACAACCGACTCCATTCGAGGCCACCACCCCATTCTGGAAATGCTGGATCGTGCGCTGTCACGCAGCCGCCTGCCTCATGCGCTCCTGTTCTCAGGCGCAGCTGGTATCGGTAAGAAGCGGGTCGCACTACATCTGGCCCAATGCCTGTTTTGTCTTCAAACTCCCGCGGACGAGTTAAGCTGCTGTCGGACCTGCGACTCCTGCAAACAGATGGCAGCGGGAACACACCCCGATCTGATTTCGATAGAATGCCCCCCCGACAAAAACATTCTGCCTCTCAGCCTGATCATTGGCGATGATGATCATCGAGGTCGGGAAGGCGTCTGTTATGAAATGTCGCTGCGTCCCATGGTGGGTGACCGCCGGATTGCCATCATTGACGATGCGGACAAAATGAATGCTGAAAGTGCCAATGCACTGCTGAAGACACTGGAAGAACCCTCTGCGAACTATTTAATGATTCTGATTGCGAGTGAACTGGATGCCATTCTGCCTACGATCCGTTCCCGCTGTCAGCTGATCCGATTCAACCGGTTGACGCAGGAAGACGTTGCCGCACTGTTAATAGATCAGCAACTCGTAGAGTCCGAGGACCAGGCAATAGAGATCGCGCGTCTGTCTGCAGGTTCCCTGAATATTGCAAGTCAGCTTCTGGATGAAAATCTTCAGTCTCTGCGGGGCAATATCACCAGACTGCTCAGTCGACATCCGTTTCAACCGCAGGCATTTTCCGAATCCGTGATTCAGGCTATCGATGACGTGGGAGGCAATACAGCCGCACAGAGAAAAACAGCATTGTGGGTCATTAAATTCTGTGCCGATTTCTACCATCAGTCTTTACAGTGCGCCGCCGCTTACCAGGCTGCTCCAACTGCCGGTAATGTGGAATCATTTGTTGCCGGTTTGCCTGGTGAAACGGAAGACCGGATTGAAACGATTGGAAATCTGTTGAGCCGGATGCTGCAGACAGAGGAGCAGATCAATCAGAATGTAACGCTGCCTTTATGCATCGAGAGCTTAAGCCAGGATCTGCGGGAAATCCAGACGAAATAAGCTCCGTCTGCAAGCTCGATTCGGGAAACAGTGTACGGTTTTCAAATAAATGTGTTTTCCTGCGTTTAATTAGAGATTGCCAGATCGAGTCCGGCTATAATAAACTGATCTGAGCAGTCATGCTGATTCCTATGCTGTTGCTGACTTATTCTGCACAATGGCTGCTGCATCCAATCTCAACTCGATGAAATCATAATCTATGAATATTGAAGCTTCCGGATATATCGTACGCTACGGTTCCACCCGACTCATTGGAGAATTTACCAGCAAAGGTCTGCCCGAACTACCACGTAATGCGGCTGTAATCATCAAAAGCGACCGGGGGCATGAATGGGGAGAAGTCCTGTCGCCTGCAACAGAACGCGTTAAATCATTTATGAAGGACGCTTCGGTAGCCGGACGAATTATCCGCCTGGTGACCGATGATGACTATCGCCAGCGGGACCAGAACCGCCATGAGGAACGCAATGAATTTCTGGGATGCCAGGAACTGGTAAACGAACACAAACTGCAGATGCAACTGGTTGACGTCGAGCACCTGTTCGGTGGTGAGCGGGTCGTCTTCTACTATCTGGCAGAAAAACGCGTTGACTTTCGCGAGCTGGTGAAAGCGCTGGCAAGAAAATATCGTTCACGAATCGAAATGCGCCAGATTGGAGTGCGCGATGAAGCGAAGCTGCTGGCGGATTATGGTGATTGCGGGAAAACGGTCTGCTGCGGAACCCATCTGACGGAAATGCCTCCCGTCTCCATGAAGATGGCAAAACTGCAGAAAACGTCACTGGATCCCAATAAGCTCTCAGGGCGATGTGGACGCCTGAAATGTTGCCTGCGTTATGAATACGAAACCTATAAAAGCTATAAGAAGGAACTGCCTCCTGTCGGCTCGACGATTATTACCAGCAAGGGAGAAGCGAAAGTCACGAACCAGGAAATCCTTTCCGAGTGTGTACAAGTCATCTACCCTGACATGAAAAGAACGATCGTACACAAAAAAGACATTCTGGAAGTGATCAAAAAGAAACGCGGGGAAAACCCTGCCAAGCAGTAACAGCACACAATTCAGGTATCAGGGGGAGTCTGATAATTAACGAAATCGAGTAACTCGGGATTGATTTTCCAGAATCCCTGATCGATAATTTCCCATATCTGACGGGTTATACTATAAGAAAGTCTTGACCCGACCAGACTGATTCGAAACACTAGACTGTATCCGGTTTTTACTGTAGCGTCTTCAGATCCATTAAATCGAGTATTCAAAAAGTGACACAGCCGTTGTTATCACGTGCGTCACAAATCAGAAAAATCACAGCGCCGCTGTTATTCACGTTTTAGACAGGTAATGGGTGAAAAAATGACATCTGCCACAAATCTTTCCCGCCCCAAGTTGCAATTTCATCCCAATGCCTACGACTTTATTTTTGAAGCACTCCAGCAGGCTCAGGAAATCTTCTCACGTCAGGCAACGCAGGAAGACGAACAGGAAGAAGCACATGTCTCCGGACAGGAACTGCTGGAGGGTGTGCGAGAACTCGCCTTAAAACAATTCGGCTTAATGACACTCACGGTTTTCAAACAATGGGGTGTTCAATCCACCAGAGACTTCGGCAAGATGGTGTTTGAGATGATTGAACATGGCCGGATGCGAAAAACAGAGCACGACCGCCTGGAAGACTTTGTTGACATCTATGATTTCGAACAGGTCTTTGATGTTGCGTATGTCATCGACACAAGCCAGGTTTTCAATCAGACTCCTGCCAAAAACGTCTGATTCAAAGAGCCAGCGAACCAGCCGATCAGCGCTCAACTCTCCCTGAAATTTCCAGCCCTATCCACGTTCGCCGCTGCGCACTCAGTCTAGCAAGTTTTGTGTTAAACGAAGTTTGTTAAGTTACTGTTATTGCAATCTTCATCCCAGATGATACACTCCCCCGATAGAGTTTTTTGAGTTTACCCAGCGTGTTTTCAGGCTGACGTTAGTGTCTCCAGGACAGTTCGAAATGATGAGAATTGTGCAAGCGACGCTCTCGTTTAATGAGATGCGTTTCGTATTTTTTGAGCATACAAGTTACGTGCTGACTGTTGCCCGGAATCAATTGAGGTTTTGAGGTTTTACATCAAGATTTACAACGGCTAATTAATTGGAGTTAACTCTAAGGATGAGGTTTAATCCCCGCGCTCGACTCACTCCCGTACGATTTTTCTCAACTCTCATCACCTCTAGTTTCGCCATTCTTTTATGCTCAGCCCCGCTGATGGCAGCAGAAGCTTCCACGGATCTGGCGATCGAAGCAGAAAACTCAACAGTCGTCATCAGCTGGTGCATTGCCATCGCAGGTGCCATGTTCGCCCTGTTCACAGCCTTTCGCTTTTTCTGCTGGATGGTCAACCAGAGTGAAGGCGATCCCACAATGCGAAAGATTGCCGAGCATGTCCGCGAAGGCGCTCGTGCGTATCTGGACCGTCAATTTAAAGTTGTAACCGTCTTTTTTGCCATTGTCTGTGCCCTGCTCGCGTTCATGGCCTTTGGTTTAAAAACACAGTCGCACTGGGTGCCATTCGCCTTCTTAACCGGAGGCTTCTTTTCTGCGCTGGCAGGCTGGTTCGGAATGCGTACCGCAACACTCGCCTCTGCCCGCACCGCACATGCTGCGAAGGAATCATTGAACAGCGGTTTACAGGTCGCTTTTCGCAGTGGTGCTGTAATGGGGCTCGTGGTGGTCGGCCTGGGTCTGCTGGATATCACACTCTGGTTTGGCGTCCTGCACTGGGTGGTGAAAATGCCTCTGGCAGAAATCACGGTAACGATGCTCTGCTTCGGAATGGGTGCCAGCAGCCAGGCACTGTTTGCTCGCGTAGGCGGTGGTATCTTTACCAAAGCGGCCGACGTTGGTGCCGACCTGGTTGGGAAAGTCGAAGCAGGCATTCCCGAAGACGATCCCCGTAACCCGGCGACGATCGCCGATAACGTGGGAGATAACGTCGGCGATGTCGCAGGTATGGGAGCCGACCTATACGAATCTTATTGCGGGTCGATCCTTGCCAGTGGTGCACTGGGTGTAGCCGCCTATCATGGTTACCCTAAAATGCAGATGATGTGTCTGCTGCTGCCGATGTGCCTGGCTGGTGTGGGGATATTCCTGTCCGTCACCGGAATCTTTATGGTCCGAACGGAAGAAGGAGCTTCCCAGAAGAACCTGCTGAAAGCGCTGGCCAAGGGAATTGATACCAGTGCATTCGGCGTGATTGTCGCGGCACTGGCTTTGGTCTGGATCATGCTGGTCATTCCTTCTCAGTCATCTGGAATACCCGCGGATTCTCCACTCCTGGTGGGTAACAGGCTGTTTGGTGTATTCGGCGCAATTGTCTGCGGACTGGTCTCAGGCTGGCTTATCGGCAAATGGACCGAATACTCAACCAGTGATGAATTTCGTCCGACCCGCTTTATCGCCGACCAGTCCTCCACTGGACCGGCAACGGTGATCATTGCGGGGATTGCAGAAGGTTTTTACAGCGTCTGGGTTCCGATTGTCGTGATCGGCGTGGCGATCATCATGGCGTTTGGACTTTGTACCGGGTTCGATTTTGCCAATTCACAAATCTTTGCGATGGGCCTCTATGGCGTCGCGATTGCTGCCGTCGGAATGTTGAGTACTCTGGGTGTGACGTTGGCAACGGATGCTTATGGCCCTATTGCTGACAACGCCGGTGGCAATGCGGAAATGAGCGGACAGGAACCCTACGTCCGACAGCGAACCGATGCCCTGGACAGCCTGGGAAATACCACTGCTGCCACCGGAAAAGGATTTGCCATCGGTTCTGCCGCTTTGACCGCGCTGGCCTTGCTGGCCGCGTATGTTGAGGAAGTTCGCGTCGGCTTTGAGCGCTGGGTCGAGCATTCAGCCATTGTGGAAACCATTTCAGATGATATGACTAACGCTTCCGCACTAAAATTAAGCTCGAACTGTATTGCCTTACGGACTCCGGACAGGGATGGCCTGGAAGTGAAACATAACAACCAGGGATTCCTGCTGTTCCCTGCTTTGAATGTCGCTCAGATTACTCCAGGTCGGGAAAAAATCATGAGCGCAGAAGTCGGTTCGATCATTCGTGATCTGAATATTTCAGAACTGCTGGAACGGGGAGAATGCGTAGACGTCAAGACGGCAACGGTGCCCGACTTCTCCCGGTTTTATAATTTTTCCATCCTGAACCCGAAGGTACTGGTCGGGATCTTCTTCGGGGTAATGGTCGCCTTCGTCTTCTGTGCCATGACCATGAAAGCCGTGGGGCGGGCTGCAGGCGCGATGGTGGACGAAGTCCGTCGCCAGTTCCGGGAAATTACAGGTATCATGGAGAATAAGGCCGAACCGGATTACGCCGCCTGTGTCGAAATCAGTACGGCAGCGGCGCAACGGGAAATGATCCTGCCTGCGATGCTGGGTCTGCTTTCACCAGTCGTCGTGGGAGTCATCCTGGGTGTTCCCGGGGTCGTCGGACTGCTGGTGGGTGCCTTGACGAGCGGGTTTGCAGTTGCCATTATGATGGCTAATGCCGGTGGTGCCTGGGATAATGCGAAAAAGTACATTGAAGCAGGCGCTCATGGCGGCAAAGGAACTGATGCGCACAAAGCCACAGTAGTCGGCGACACCGTTGGTGACCCCTTTAAGGACACCAGTGGCCCGAGTCTGAACATCCTGATCAAGCTGATGAGTATGGTTTCTGTTGTCATAGCCGGATTTATTATTCAATACGCACTTGAGTTATTTTAAGTATTTGAAACAGGCTAGAGCGCGTCATATTTAACCATAGCGTCTCCCGATCGATGATACTCGATTCAAACAGCCCTGGAGACGCTACAGTAAAACTGGACACAGTCTAAAGGTCACAAAATCAACACCGAACCTTCTCAACAATCTGATTCTATTGAAAGTGCGTCCAGCCTGGAACGTGCCTGCCTGTGTGCAAAAACCTGCGAGGACTTCAAAGGCAAAGACATCGTTGTACTGGATGTCGCTAAAATTACACCTTTGTTTGATTACTTTATTATTGCAACCGCCACCAACCAGAGGCAGAGCAACGCGATTGCAGAGGAAATTCGCGTTCTGATGAAACGCGAGAGCACGCGCCGTCGTAACATTGAGGGTAAAGACAGTGAATGGATTCTGGGAGATTATGGGGACATTGTCCTGCATATTTTCACAGAAGAAGCCCGGGAACTGTATGACCTTGAACGCCTATGGGCTGACGCCAAAAAAGTGGACTGGCAGTCTTTCCGCACGGATTCCCACTGACAGATCCGCTGTTTCTACCAATCTCAGCTCGCAGTCGGTATTCTGGGCGTAGATGAATCTGTGTCCGTATCTTTCCAGTAGCCAAGGAGCCCGGCATCTCTGCCCCGGGCGTGTATAATGAATATTCTCGCAGAAATCAGAAGTCGATTTGAACCGGTCCTGACTGAATGGACAGATGATCCCTCTTCGGTGATCGAAATGCTGAAAGCATCGCAGGATGCAAAGTTTGGTGACTACCAGGCGAATTTCGCCATGCCCCTGGCAGCCAGAATCCCCGATTTGAAACCACGCGACCTGGCAACACAGATCGTGGAAAAAGTCGATCTGTCCGATTTCTGCGAACCCCTGGAAGTCGCGGGCCCCGGCTTTATTAATATCAAACTCAAGCAGGAATGGTTGAACACTCAGACACAAAATCTGGTGGCAGACGAACGTCTGGGGGTTGTCCCTGCAGAATCGCCACAAAAGGTGGTCGTTGACTTTTCTGCCCCGAATGTCGCCAAGCCCATGCATGTGGGACATTTAAGAAGTACCGTGATCGGCGATGCCAATTACCGCGTCCTGAAATTCCTGGGACACGATGTGGTCGGCGACAATCATATCGGCGACTGGGGAACCCAGTTTGGTATGATTATTTTCGGGTACAAGCATTTCCTGAACGAAGCCGCTTTCGATGAAGCCCCGGTTACCGAACTGGCGAGGCTGTATCGGCTCGTGAACCAGCTCTCAGATTACCATGCGACCAAAGAGACTCTGCCTCAGCGGGAAAATGACATTGAGCAACTGGAAGCGAAACTGAAATCGCTCGAAAGTTCTGCCGACCAGACGGATAAAAAAATCCAGAAGCAAGAGAAGAAGCTGAAGTCTGATATCGCAGAACGAAAATCTGATGTCAGATCAATGCAGGAAAAACTGACGGAACTGGAACAGAACGAAGATCTGCACAGCAAAGCCGTCGCATTCCCTGATATCGCGCGACAGGCACGAGATGAAACAGCCAATCTGCATGCCGGAGATGCTGAAAATCTCGCACTCTGGAATCAGTTCCTACCTGCCTGCCTGGAAGCGATCCAGAACGTCTATGATCGACTCGATATTCACTTTGATATGGCACTGGGGGAAAGTTATTATCACCCCATGCTGGCAGACGTCGTCGAAAGCCTGAAACAGAAGGGTCTCGCCAAAGAGAGCCAGGGCGCAATCTGCGTCTTTATCGATGGTTTCAAAGCCCCCTTCATCGTTCAGAAACAGGATGGTGCATTTACCTATGCGACTACGGACCTCGCCACGATCAAATATCGTGCAGAGGAACTCAAGGCAGACCGTGTGCTCTATGTTGTCGACTCGCGACAAAGCGAACATTTTCAACTCCTGTTTGCCACCGTGAACGAATGGGGATTCCAGAATCTGGAACTGCAGCATGTCAGCTTTGGCTCGGTTCTGGGCAAAGATGGAAAGCCTCTGAAAACCCGCGCGGGAGACAATGTCGGCCTGGAAAGCCTGCTGGACGAATCGATCCAACGGGCTTATGCCATCATCGCAGAAAATGACGACGCCAAACCAGAAGGCCCGGAACTGAGTGAAGACAGACGCCAGGAGATTGCGAAAATCATCGGCCTGGGGGGCATCAAATACGCCGACCTGAAACACAACCGAGACAGCGACTACATGTTTGACTGGGATAAAATGCTGGCGAATCGCGGCGATACCGCCACCTATATGCAGTATGCCTATGCCCGCGTGTGCGGCATTTTTCGCAAAGGGGAAATTGACCGCGTCACGCTGCGGGAGAATCAGTCTGCCCTCAAACTACAGGATGAGACAGAACGGGCACTGGCGCTACAGATCAACCGCTACTCAGAAACCCTGGAGAGCGTCGCGATTGAAGCACGACCGAACTACCTGACCAACTACCTGTTCGAACTCTCGAACCTCTTCAGCACGTTTTACAACCAGTGTCCTGTGTTGAAAGCCGAAGAGGAACAAGTCAAATCCAGTCGACTCCTGCTCTGTGATTTAACGGCCCGGGTCATCGACAACGGCCTGTCCCTGCTGGGAATTCGAACCTGCGAGCGCATGTAAACCCTGCCTGCGGAGAGCTCCATCAACACGTAAAAAAACGCATTCCAAATCGGAATGCGTTTTTTTATTGAAGATTACCCGGCAAGGGCTCGAACCTTGACTAACAGAATCAAAATCTGTTGTGCTACCATTACACTACCGGGTAATGTAAATGCTGTTTTTTTAGACACAGTAGCCCAACTCGGGTTCACTGGTTTCCCAGTGCTGCCCGGCGAACGAAGTGTATTGTATCTCTCAACTTCTGGCAAGAGTTTCTCAGAGAGAAATTCCGCATCTTTGAAATTCACAGAACGCGGTTTGTGTCTTCACCTGCTGACACAACCCGCTGTTCCTGAAGATACTGGAACCTCTTGCGTAGAACTAATCGTTTCGCAGTTTGAGGTTCATCTCAGTCAGTTTTTCCCGAATTTCGTTGAGTGAGGTCACGCCGAAGTTACGGCTGGCCAGTAACTCATCGGGGCTGCGACGCAACAGTTCGCCAATCGTTCCGATACCCAGACGGGACATGCATTTTCTTGAACGCACAGAAAGTCCCAGATCGGAAATTGGTTTCTCTGTGGCAGGGTTGTCTGCCAGTTCGGGAGGCAGAGCAGCGTAGCCGCCATCGGTTCCCAAAGACTCATGCAGGTTCTGACCGATATGCAGGCCAAATGACGAAAGCATTTCGCGGATTTCATCGAGAGATGTCTGACCGAAGTTCTTACCAGCCAGCAGATCATTTTCGCTGACGCGTGTCAGATCACCCAGGGTATGAATATCCATCGCATGCAGACAGTTGCGGCTGCGGACCGACAGTTCGAAGTCGGTGACAGGACGATCCAGCAACTGCTTCATGCGGGCTTCGTTGCGGGCCGTCTCTTCATCGTAATACATGTTGTCAGCAGCTTCGATGTCCTTGAGGTACATCGCTGCCATTTCGTTTGTGGGATCTGCTTCCAGAATGCGGCGGAAACAGAAAGCTGCAGCAGGATAGTTTTCCATATCCTCGTACAACAGGCCCAGATTCAGGATTGCTCCCAGGTAGAACGGCGGACTGGAGAGTGACTGCTCATACAGGCGAATTGCATCTTCATCGTTTCCACGAGAAGCGTTTTCACCAGCCAGGCGGAAAATCGCTCGTGAATGGCGAGGATCCATATCCACGGCACGTTCGAAGTATTCGATCGCGCCGTAAAGGTCACCGCGGTCTGAGCGAATGCATCCCATCTGGAAAGAATATTCAGCACGCCCGGCAGCATCCTTCGAAATCGTTCCCAATACCGATTCTGCATCATCCAGTTTCCCAACCAGACGCAGAGTTTCTGCTCTTCGCAGAGAACATTCAATGGAGTCATAACCCAGTTTGGCAGCCGCTTCCAGCTTCTGGTCTGCTTCAGCATATCGCTTCAGAGCAATCAGTGAAACGGCCTGATAAAAACAGGCCGTCGCGTTGTCTTGCACTTTTTCCAGTTGTGTGACTGCTTCTTTGTGTTTTCCCAGCAGATGCAGGGCGATCCCGGCACGGGCACTCAGTCCGGCTGAAGCCTGGCCTTCTGAAATACCTCGGATCAGCGCCTGCACTTCGTTGTTCAACTCTGAAACCTGGTCAGAGCAGACAATTTGTGACAATCGCTCTATGTCCGAGTAGCCTACACCTTCAGAGCTTTGCAACACACTTTTTACGTCAATTAATTCGTCGACACTCACACTATTTTCCTTTATTGCAGCAGGCGCGCAGATGGAAGCAGACAATAGAGTTTATTCATACAAGCTATTGCCAAAGTTCATAAACCCGAATCTTACAATCTGTTTAGGGAAACGGCAACCATTAAGGCCTGTTTCGCCTGTTTTCCGGCTGTCATGATGTACCTCAGCACTTCCAGACGCCAAAAACATATACACAAGTACACATCCAGGCAATTACTCAATCAATGCCTGGTATCCGCCATCGCAGGGGCTGCCAGGTAGATGTCGATTTTCCCGGACCAGTTTTCGTTCCGGGTGATCCCGTAAAACATCCTGCAGGAGGTCTTCATTTTCTCGTGGATCGAATGAGCAGGTTGAATAAACGAGCCTGCCGGATGATTTCAAATGCTGGAAGGCCTGCTCTAAAAGATCGCGCTGGATCTGATTCAATTCCTTCAATGAGACTTCATCCAGTCTCCAGCGGGCTTCGGGGCGTTTTCCGAGTACCCCGGAATTCGAACAGGGTGCATCGACCAGAATTGCATCGAACTGCTTTGTTGACCATATTTCATCGGGTTGATTCACCAGATGTGTCTCAATACAGGTCAGTCCCAGTCGCGAGGCATTCTGTTCAATTTTCTCAAGCCGGTCGCAGGAAACATCCGTAGCAATGAGCGTTCCACGGTTATACATCAATTCGGCCAGATGGGTCGTTTTTGTTCCGGGAGCCGCACACATATCCCAGACTGTTTCTTCCGGTTGAGGATTCAGCAGATTTCCCGCAGCCATGGCCGACTGATCCTGAATTGTAAATTTACCAGCCGAGAATCCCACGAGATTTTCCATCGCTACGGGTTCTTCCAGTCGGATTGCCTGTGGCTCGTCTCCGGGACTGACTTGAATCCCCTCTGCCTGCAGTTCTTCCAGAAGCTGTTCGCGGCCAGTCTGTAAAGCATTTATACGCAGATACAGATTATTGCGCTGATTAAACCACTGCGCCATCTGCATGGTCTGCTGCACACTAAAACGAGTCAGCCAGTCTCTAATGACCGGTAGCGGGAAACTGAAGGCTTTCGACAGGTAGCCGGCCGGATCTGCGATTGGATTTGGAAACAGACCGATTGAAAAACTACGATAGCGGTCTGCGCTGAGCGGAATCGTATTCGACTGCGGTTCAGTCGCGATGTCATCTGCTGTCAAACGAGTAATCGATCGCAGTATGGCATTCACCATTTTTTTCCAGCGCACACGCTGCAGCTTTCCCGCCAGTTCTACTGTTTCAGAAACAGCTGCATGATCGGGAATCTGGTCCAGCATCACGAGCTGGTATGCGCCAATCTGCAGCAGAGTCCAGAGCGGAGCTTCCACTTTTTCGCGAGGCCGCGTTAACTGGCTTTCAATAATCGTATCCAGCGTCAGCTGCCTGCGAACCACGCCAATACTGATCTCCATAGCCAGGCGCCAGTCTGCGGAAGACAGGTCGATTCGTCGTTCCCACTGCTGCATGGAATCAGAGATGAACTGATCAGTGCGACGATATTCTTCCAACAGGAAAAATGCCAGCTGTCGTGCGGAACGAAAATACTGTGGGATCGGTATTGCATCAGCATCATCGGCTGAGGCATTCTGCTGCCAGACGTTTTTCTTTTTCACGATGTCTGACCGCACAAGTGTTCCAGGTCTGAAAAGAACCGGGGGTAGGTCTTGACGGTACAATCCGGATCAGCAATCACAATCCCGGGAACCTTCAAGCCGACGAGTGCAAAACTCATGGCCATGCGATGATCATCGTACGTTTCAATCGTCGCCGGTTGAATCGCGCCGGGATGAATCGTGACCGAATCATCTGTTTCTTCCACCTGGATCCCCATGCGTTTGATTTCCGTGGCAATTGCATACAGGCGATCGGTTTCTTTGTGCCGAATGTGTCCCACATTGCGAATTGTGGTGGATCCTTCGGCAAACAGGGCCACTGCTGCCAACGTCTGGGCAGTATCACTGATATCGTTCATATCCACATCAATCCCGTGCAGCGGTTTTCCCTGAACGGTAATGCTGTTGCGTTCCCTTTTGATTTCACAGCCCATATCTTCGAGAACCCGAATGAAATTGATGTCGCCCTGCAGCGCATCCTGGTTCAATCCGTCAACGGTAACACGGCCACCGGTAATCGCGGCAGCGGCGAAGAAATAGCTGGCCGCAGAAGCATCTGGTTCAATGTCATAGGCAACGGGGCGTTGATACGTCTGTGGCTGAATTCTCCAGACTAACTCCTGAATCCGATCAATGGTCACACCAAATTGTGCCATGACTCCCAGTGTGATATCCAGATAAGGTCTTGATACCATCTCACCTTGAATTTCGATTGTGATCGGGCTTTGGGCAGCGGGAGCCACCATCAGCAGCGCACTCAGATACTGGCTGGAAACATTACCTGCGATGGATGTATCTCCGCCCGGCAGTCCGCGCGCCTTCACACAAACTGGTGGACACCCGGTGTCCTCGGCACATGCGACATCAATTCCCAGCTGATTAAGCGAATTAACCAGATCCTGAATGGGACGCTGCCGCATACGCGCGTTGCCATCCAATACGAACTCCCCTTCGCCGGCAGCACACAAGGCAGTTAAAAAGCGAATACTGGTTCCGCTGTTTTCCAGCCAGAGCGTCGCTTCACGACTCGGTATCTTTCCTCCGCAGCCTTCCACTTCGATGGAACAAGTCGCCGGATCATGATCGACTCTGATCCCCAGGCGGTTCAGACTCTCAATCATCACCTGTGTATCCTGGCTGTCCAGAACTCCAGTGAGATGAGTCGTGCCTTGTGCCAGTGCAGCGACAATCAATGCGCGATTAGTGATGCTTTTAGAGCCGGGTGGTCTGACGGTGCCCTGAATGGGACCTGAAACAGGAGTGACTTCGTAAGTTTTGGGCATAAGTTAAGAGTAATCAATGATTCCGAGAGCTTCAGTAACGGCTTGAACCGAAAACAGTTTCATGCCTACAGTGAAGACACAGCATACACAGTTGACTATCAAACCAAAAGTGAGCGGCAATCAGGGATGTTCTTACTCAGTAATTTTTGATCGCATCCGGCAGCCCCTCCACGATGGTGGGAAATGTCAATGAAACCCCCAGCCTTTCACGTAACCTTTTATTACTACAGCGTTTATTCATCCCTGCTGCACGCTCAGTGCTGTTGAAACGTGTCGATTTTCTGCTGGTTTCCCCCGATCCATCAGAATCAAAGCGAGGCTCCGGTGCATGCAAAAGTCGCGCTAACGTCAGGTAATATTCCTGCCTGGTAATCGGGCGACTGTCGCTGACCAGATAGCGGTCATCCAGGTGAATGTTCGTATCGCATCTCAGGATTGTCTGGACAATATCTGCCAGGTGAATCAGATTGAGCCAGGCATCGGGATTTCCAGCTAAAGGTTCACCCGCATTAATCTGTTCCATCCGAGCCAGCAACCTGCCTGGTCCATAAATGCCTGCCAGCCTGAGAATGACGGCTGTCGCGGCATTCGATTTCGGTACGGAAGTTGACAGAAAGCCGTGCTGTTCAAACAGTTGTTCGGCTTCCAGACAGATCTGACCGTTCTCCCGCTCCGGTTCACAGACTGAAGTTTCATCGACCCATTCCCCGGCGGTCTGCCCGTAAACGCTCGTGCTGGAAAGATAAATCACTTTTTGACTACGTTGTTTCAGGACTTTCAAAACAGAATCCAGCCCCGTCACGTAAATCTCCCGCCGGGACTTGTCCGCGGTACGATCAAAGCCGACGGCGTAGAGCACTGTATCCGCTTCCGGCAGTCTTTCCAGTGATTCCGGCTGAGTGATATCTCCCAGTACGGGTTGAATGCCGGACTCCGTAAATTTGCGTGCGTTGTCTTTGGAGCGAGTCAGTGCAGAGACCTGATCCCCCTGCTTCACCCATTCTCGGGCGACAGTCAATCCGACATAGCCACAACCAATAATCAGTTTCCGCATTTTTCAACCATTTTCTGTTTCAGCGTTTTCCGCGAATACGCGGTGCCAGCCGTTCTGAGTGCTGCAGGACCAGCCTGATCTGTTTGTATATCTGATGCTGTAATTCCAAATCAGAGCAATCTGCTAATGACTGTATCATCTGAATTTTCTGAGGATCGAGCCAGACGAGTTCCAGTTCCTGAAAATGCTGTGTCATTGCCTGCAGACATGTAGCGAGTTCTGTTTCAGTCAGGTCGTATCTCTGGAGCACAGACTCAGTGGAATTATGCACCCGTGTCAATCGAGCCAGTGTGTTGCCCTGGGTACGGTAAAGCGTTCCGTTGATAAAAGCACGACGGAGAAAAGCATTCTGATCAAATTGATAAACGGGATCACTGCCGAAGTAGAAGGAAAAATGGCCGTTTTTCTTTTGTCCCCAGAACAGCCGCTCATTTACCTGTTCCACCTGAAATTCAGCACGAGGGAATAGTGCCGTCGCTTCCCGCATCAGGTCTTCGCGGTCCTGTTCATGCAGAGCCATACACGTCCTTTTCTGAGTCGAATCCTGCAGGATTTTCTGCGCGGTCTGAAAATCAATCGAACAGATGACTGACCGATTCGTTCCGATGGATGCGGCGAATGGCTTCTCCCAGCAGCGGTGCGATCGAGATCGTTCTCAAATTGGAAAGTTTGTCCTGATCGGGAATCGGCAGGCTGTTGGTGACCACGATTTCTTTGATAGGCGCTTCACTCAGCAGCTTGATGGCAGGTCCGCAGAAGACGGCATGTGAGGCTCCCACATAAATTTCTTTAGCGCCCTGTTCTTTCACCACATTGACTGCACCGACGATCGAACCTCCGGTTGAAATCATGTCATCAAACAGCAAAGCCACTTTGCCCTCAATCGGGCCGCCGATAATATTCGCCTGTTGTGTTTCGATCGCATTTTTGCGGCGTTTATCAACAATTGCCAGTGTGCCGCCAATATTATTGTTATGCTGCAGAGTACGTTTGATACTCCCCTCATCCGGACTGACGACGACGAGGTCTTTGTCAGGAATGTTTAATGATCTGAAGTAGCGATCGAGTATCGGTGCCGCATACAAATGGTCGACCGGGGTATCGAAAAAGCCCTGAATCTGTGCGGCATGCAGATCCATCGCCAGCACACGATCAGCGCCCGCCTCGTTGATCAGATTGGCAACCAGTTTGGACGTAATCGGTACACGCCCTGAGTCTTTACGATCCTGTCGGGCGTATCCAAAATACGGAATGACCGCGGTAATGCGTTCTGCACTGGCGCGCCGACAGGCGTCCATCAGAATCAACAGTTCCATCAGATTATCATTCACGGGAGGCGAAGTCGGCTGGACGATAAACACGTCACGACCACGGACATTCTGATTGAGCTTCAGACTGATTTCGCCGTCAGGGAAATTCGATAATTCGACAGAAGCCAGACGAATTCCCAGATATTCTGCGATTTCTCCGGCCAGCTGAGGATGAGCTCGTCCACTGAGAAGAGTCAGATGATCATACATTTAAAACGATGCCTGCAATAATGCAATACATAGAGTAGCGAGAAAAAAATGAGCGATGCCGGACAGGACTGTCCAGCCTACATCCCTATTCACGCTTATCGAGTGCGAGAAGTCAAGCATGAGCTTTCGATTTCGTACGAAACTGCTCAAATGCCAACGCGCGAACTTTGTTTACGGGCTTTGACGAAGGCAAAGACAAGGGAATCCCTGACAATTATCTCGCAGAATCTTGTTGCAGAATCTCTGCCACTTGGGCGAGTTGCTCCTGTGTATTGACGCCCATCGCTTCCTGAATATCAAAAACGGGAAACGCTTTCACAGTCTGTCCCGCTTTCAGCAGGATTTCAGCACAGTCCGTCAGATAATATTCTGCCTGGCTGTTATCGGGCTTCAACTGTTGTAACGCGCTGAATAACTGCCGTCCGTCAAACGCGAAACAGCCGGTATTGATTTCTTCAATCGCTGCTTCTTCGGGAGTGGCATCTTTCTGTTCCACAATGCGTAGAAACTGCCCCTCTGCGTCACGAACAATGCGTCCCAGACCATGATTGGCTTTGGTAACCGCGGTTCCGACGACACAGGCCGCCTGGTGTTCCAGCTGCAGTTCGAGTAGTTTTGAGAGTGAACTGCCTTTTAACAGAGGAGTATCGCCGGCCAGAACCAGCACGGGACCATCGTGGTCCGCCAGGTTTTCGGCACTCATCATGACCGCATGCCCGGTTCCCTTTTGTTCTGACTGCAGGGCAAATTCGATATCACTGTGTAGGGCGAGCGCCGCTTTGACTTCATCAGCTTTGTGCCCGACGATCACGACCAGCGTTTCGCAGTTCGCAACTCGGGCGGCATCTAATACGTATTCGATCATCGGACGGCCCAGAACCGGATGCAGAACCTTGGGAAGCTCTGATTTCATCCGGGTACTTTTACCGGCGGCAAGAATCACGGCGGCAGGACGACTCACGATGGATTTCCTTTAATCAGCAATTCAATGGGTGTGCGGCACAATTCAAATCATGACCAATGTCAGTCGACATGTCACTCAGCAATATTTGACAGTCTTGATTAAAACTGCACACCAAAACGGGCGATGAAACCATCTTTGATGTCAAATCCGCCACCACGTCTGAAGTCAGCTTCACGTTTCAGAATACCCCCTGCTTCGATGAACATTGACATGCAGCCATTGTCACCCCGCAAACCGAGCATCATGACATAATCTTTGAATTCGACCTGATCGCGGCCATTCACGCCGGCCCGCTCCACTTCGAACGCTTCAATATCATATTCGAAGGTACCGTAAAGCCAGACGCTCTTATCACCGACGTTACCCAGGAAGCGGCTGACGCGCGACTTGGGGAACATGGCTCGCACTTCCCACAGATCATTGGGAGTCCAGACGACACCAGCATAAGGAATGACATAATCGCCTACCCGGTCCCAGTATGCGGCACCAGCTGCAAACATCCAGGTATCAGAAGGGCGGAAGAACAGAACGACACGAGCATCAAACTGCCAGGCATGTGAACTCAAACTCTTGCCAAAGTCGGAAGCCAAAGCAGGCGTGAAGCCTAACTGGACACTCCACAGACCATTGGCGGGTGTTGACATCTGCAGATCACTGCCGAAACGGTATCCCGCCCCTGGTAACGAAACGAACTGGGGACCATCCCAGCCACGGTAATCAAACTCGGGAGTCGCTGTGAAAATCCAGCCATTCCGGGTGGGAGTCGTATATTGCAAATCAACGTCTGTTTCGAATACAGCAAAGTTTCCGCCCGGTGCTCCCCCTGGTTGAACATAGGTTCGTGACTTGGGCAGGAAACCGAATTCAAACTTCGAAGACCAGCCAAAGCGATAAGGCTGTGGACCATTGATACCGGCTGGATAGCTTCCTCCGGGCATACCTTGTGCTGCATAAGGGTCCATACCACCACCCGGTGTCAAAAAGGGATCGTACCCCTGTTGAGGTGCTCCATACAGATTCCCCCCACCCATATTGGGGTCATAGGGCTGCGCATTCGGATCGATAAACTGCCCGCCATTTTGAGGCATTGTTGTGCCATACGGGGCCGTTTCTTCATAGGTTGGTGGCGGACTTTGAGCGCGAATTACAGCCTCAAAGTCTTCTGCGGGCGTATAAATAGTAGTGATTTCATCCGCATTCAGGTTAATGCTGGCGGAGAAAACAATGGCAAGACAAAGAAGGGAAGCTTTCAATGTTCAACCTGCGAATATAGGATTAATCAGTTTGCGAGCAGAAGTGCTCTGTCTGAATGGGGAGTCGGCAACACGCTGTGGCACAACTCTTCTGTGTTGGGGTGGTTTAGTGAGGGGATTTTCCAAATGCAGGCGATTAGGTCAACATCAATCTGAAGGCATTCAGGATGAAACTTGAGGAAATGTTTGAATTATTCAGAGAATTTCAACAGCTTTTTTTGCGAGTCAGTACGGGAGTTCAGAGAATTCTGAAAGCGACGCAGAACGCAACACCATCGAGGGAAGAATCTTACGTTAAGGTGCACTGGCGCTGGCACGAGACTTGATGAAGCGATGCCTGCCGACACGAAATCAGTAATTTCCCTGCACCTGGAATTCAATCAGTCAACGCTGATCGGCCGTCAGAGATGAAGGTCGCCTGCGGGACTATCGAGATTCCAGAGATGAGAAAAGCGAGCAGGCTGCCGATAGTCTGTCACTGACTCTCTGGCAGTAAAAACACTTCTGGATCACCCAGAACTGATTCTGCCAGAGTCAAAAAACAGAAGAGTGGATCGGCTTTTATTTGTGATAACCCAGACCGGTGACCACTGAATGCAGTTCTTCGAAGGTGATAAAGCGTCGGCGATGCCGTAGTTTATACTGATCGATCGCTTGCGCCAGTTCGTTGACATCCTGGTTTTCTGAATTGTAGGAATTACTGAACTGACGTCGTTCACCAATTCCAGCCGGACGACTGTCGTCCCGATTTTGACGACGATCCTCGAATGTGGCAGACTGTTGCTCGGTGACCTGTTTCATGAGATTGCTCCTTGAAGATTGACTTACCAGCTAAACCTTAAGTTACGATTTCTGGTAATGTGTGAATATTTGATATCTGCAGCGGTTATTTCTGTCATCTGCTGCTCAAAATATCTACTGTTCTGATTATGGGAATTATAGCAAACGTTCGGCAAAACTCGTTTTTGCAGGGAAAATGGGGAGTCAATCTCGGCCCGGAATATTCCTGTCAAAAATAGAATCGGCGGTTCTGTACGTCTTCTTTGGCTTACACGGCATTTCTCGTTATATTACAGGTATTACGATCATAGGTATTCTGCCTGTCATGCAGCACTTGTCAGGAGGGATTCCAATCAACGGTAACAAAGACGGAATTTCATTCTCCGAATATGAAAGATCAAAGTTTTATGGATACAAAAGTGGCAATTCTGGGTGGAGGTGGTATGGCAACTGCCTGCGCAACACTACTCAGTGAATCATCCGATATTGCAGTTTCGATGTGGGTCCGCAAACCGGAAGTAGCAGCGGATATGCAGAAAAGCCGGGAAAACAAACGGCTGCTGCCCGGAGTCACCCTGGCAGAATCGATCCAGGTGACTTCTGATGTTGATGAAGCGGTCTCTGATGCGGATTATCTGGTGGTAGCGATCCCGACCGAATTCCTCAGGCAGGCGTTAACGAAACTCGCCCCTCATTTAAAGAACGTCACACCGGTCATCAGTGTGATTAAAGGGATTGAACAGGATACGTTTTTTCGCCCCAGTGAAATCATCGCCGACGTACTCGGTCCCCGCCCTGTTGTCGCGCTGGGTGGTCCCAGCCATGCAGAAGAAATCGCCCGCCGCCTGCCTGCCAGCGTGGTCGCCGCCAGTGGTGATATTCAGTTGGCAAAAGAGACCCAGAAGCTGTTCAGTACAGATCGATTTCGCGTCTATACGAACGTGGATATTGTCGGCGTCGAACTGGCAGGCGCTTTGAAAAACGTGATCGCGATAGCCGCGGGAATCTGTGATGGTGGCAAATACGGCGACAATGCCAAATCCGCGATCATGACACGAGGCCTGGTTGAGATGAATCGTTTCGGTTCGGCCTATGGAGCAGAGCCATCCACATTTTCCGGACTGGCTGGGGTCGGAGACCTGATCACAACCTGCATGAGTCCATTCGGGCGTAACCGCAGCCTGGGCGAACGCCTGGGTCTGGGAGAAACACGCGAAGAAATTATCTCCAGTATGGATGCGGTCGCGGAAGGGGTGAATACAACCCGCAGCGTGTATGATCTCGCGGAAGCAAAAGGACTGGACATGCCCATCACCACTGAGATTTTCCGCGTGCTGTTTGAAGGCAAGTCACCGGAAGCGGCAACGCAGACACTGATGACGCGGCCACAGCGAGAAGAATAAATCACGACTGAGTTTCTCCCCATGGATTTCCCTGTTAAAGCGACTCAACTTTTACTTTCAATTTCCTCGGAGTATTCGATGCGATTTTCAGGACTGACGTTAACAGCTTGCCTGTTCATTATTTTGATGTCTGATTTTTCTCAGGCAGAAACCTGGCCTCAATTCCGTGGTGCCAGTGGAAGTGGTGTCTCGCCGGAAAAGAATCTGCCGGAAAAATGGTCTGCTGAACAGGGCATTCTCTGGTCGGTGGCCTTGCCGGGTCGTGCCAATTCGTCACCAGCCATCACGGAGAACCGCGTGGATGTCACTACAAAGACAGACGACGATGAACTCTGGGTCCTGTCATTCGATCGCAAAAGTGGTCAGCAGATTCGCAAGGTCAAAGTGGGAACCGGTTCCCTGGCGGCCCCTGGTCCCCGCAATCTCTGGGCACATCGACACAACGCTGCCACGCCTTGCCCGATTTCTGATGCTGAGCATATCTGGGCATACTTCGGGTCAGGCTTACTGGTCTGTCTGGATGTGGAATCGGGAGAAACTGTCTGGAAACGGGATCTGGTGAAAGATTACGGAGCGTACGACATCACCTTCGGCATGGGTTCCACTCCCCGTCTGTGGGGTGACTTACTGTTTGTGAGTTGCATGACTAAAGGCCCTTCTTATGTTGTCGCCTTTGATAAGCTGACTGGCAAAGAGGTCTGGAAACAGAACCGTAAACTTCCTGCAGAAAAAGATGGTGCCGACGCCTATTCGACTCCTGCGATTTTTCAAAATGGCAATCGAACGGAACTGCTGGTCTCCGGTTCGGATCACGTGAATGCCTATGATCCCCAGACTGGAAAACAGCTCTGGATTGCAGGTGGACTGGATATTCCCAGTCCCTTTGGCCGCATCATTGCAGCTCCCGTCGCGAGTTCCAGTACTGTGATTGCGACTTCCGGAAATCCGGGGGGCGGTGGTCTGGGATTTATCAAAGCCTTTCAGAATGGGAAAGCCGGTGATATCACTCAATCAGGACTGCTCTGGAAATTTGATGTTGCAACTCCCGATTCATCCACACCACTCGTACTGGATGACAAACTGTATATGATCAGCCAGAACGGCGTTGCTACCTGCCTGGATCTGAAGACAGGAGAGCCCGTCTGGAAGAAACGAATGAAAGGACAGTATTTTTCATCCCTGGTTGCCGGCGATGGAAAAGTCTACTTCCTGAGCATCGAAGGCTTGTGCACCGTCGTTAATGCGGCGAGTGGAGAGTTGATTGCGGAAAATCAACTGCAGGGGACTTTTTATTCTACGCCCGCCATCAGTGATGGTGTCATCTACCTGCGTTCGTTTGACCGCCTGTATGCGATCTCGGGTAAACCTTAAGCCAAAAAACGCCTCTCAGTACCACTACTGAGAGGCGTTTCATTTTTGCTCTGATTTGAGTCAGGCAGTATGATCAGGCGCGGCCTGCCAGTTCCGGAATGGCGTTCCCGTGCATGACAATCGGTGTCGGACGACCTGAGAAATCGGGTAAAAACGTATTGGCGTAATCAATGCCCAGATGTGAATAGATGGTCGCCAGGAAATCATGGGGTCCTACGGCACGTTCCACGGGGCCTTCCCCTTTTCCATCTGTCGCACCGATGATCTGCCCGGTCTGAATATTTCCTCCCGCAAACAGCATCGAATTCGCGTTCGGCCAGTGATCACGGCCCGGCTGAGTCGTTCCCGCGCTGCCGCTGCCAATTCCGCCCCCCGTACTTTTCGAGTAGGAAATGCGAGGCGTCCGACCAAATTCGCCTGCGACAACAACCAGTACCCGTTTATCCAGACCCCGCTGGTAGATGTCTTCAATCAAAGCCGTCACTGCCTGGTCATAGAACGGCATCCGATATTTGATCGCATCAAACACGTGGTGATTGACGGCATGATCATCCCAGTTTTGTACCCGACCACATAGTTTTCCGGAAAGTTCGGTCGTAATGATTTCCACTCCCGCTTCCACCAGTCGCCGCGCCATCAGACATTGCTGCCCCCATTGATGCATGCCGTATCGCTCACGAATATGTTGTGGCTCGCGGGTTAAATCAAAAGCATCGGCAGCCTGTTTGCTGGTCAGCAGATTCGTCGCCTGGGCTTCGAACTGATTCATCGCTTCCATGGAGCCATCCAGATCCAGATCGCGACGATACTGATCGAACTGCTGACGCAGTGAAATTCGCTGCGCCAGTCGTGCTGTCTGTTTAGCATCCGTCAGACCAATATTGGGAACCTTGAAATCAGGCGAACTGGGGTCCCCACTAATCTGGAAAGGACCGGCCCCCGGTCCCAGGTAGGTGGGGCCGGCAATCTGAAAGCTGTCGTAATTCGTGATGGCATTGATACCCACATAATTGGGTAGAGCATTGTTTGAATCGCGACGGAGAAAATTGGCAACCGACATGAAGTCGGGCAGTTTTGGTTTGCGCTTATCAATACGATCCGGATCGCCTCCCAGCACCTGTAGTGAACCGGCCGGGTGGCCACCTCCAGTATGGGTGATCGAACGCAGAATGGTATATTTATCCGAGATCTGTGCATGCCGGGGGAGCAACTCGCTGATGAGCAGACCCTCTGTGTTCGTCGCGATCGGCGAAAAGGGGCCACGATAATCAGAAGCAGCATCAGGTTTGGGGTCGTAGGTATCCAGATGACTGACGCCACCACGGCACCAGACCAGAATAACTGCCGTCCGTTCTTTTTTGGGCGTGGCTGGAGTCTTTTTCTGCGATTCCGCGGCCGCCTGCAGTTGATATAATCCGGGCAGAGACAGACTGCTGAAGCCCCCCAGGCCGATTCGCATGAATTCGCGCCGGGATGCTCCTGTCGGCCCCTGATTGGACTGACGTCTCTTCGACTGCTGTTTCATCTTGATGACCTTAAAATCAACCAAAATCACTTCTGGAATTGGGGCGCGAACCTGTTCCCTGATTCTTTCTATCGGCAGTATAGCATGCGATCCCCTGCTCTGTCTAATATAATGAACAATACTTAGTATCAAGATATCTTATACTGTGAATCCCGAGCTGAAGCCTACTGTTGTCGACGAGGGGTATTTCGGCCGGGTTGGTTTTTCGTCCCTGTAAGTCGTCGCAGCTTCTGTCTGACACTGTTGATGGCAACTGGAGAGGGTGAATCCGGATCGTATTCTGCCAGTGGTTGCCTGGTCAGTTGTCGCAGGAAATGAATCGAACATTGACGGGTAAACAGAGGCTGCCTCGCATCGAGACCCCCTGAAAGCTCGGCCACTAAACCCGAACCGCCAGGAATTTCACCCCGCGCGACCTGGAACCAGGTTTGAATGGCAGGAGAAGCAGTATACACACCTGTATTTTGAGCAATCTGTTTCCAGACGGCTGTTAAGCTCGCTTTGTCCCTGGTCGTTAACAGCCAATCAATGGCAGCGGTACGCTGTAGCTCAGAACGGGAGACTGTCGCTTGTGGAACCGCTGTCTGAGGATCAAGGTTGATTCCCAGGTTGACTCCAGACTGCTGCTCAAGCCTGGAACGATCTGGCGAAGCCTGCATCAGCGCAGCCAGCAGATCTTCACACTGATTTAACTCCGCAACAAAAGTAGAATTCAGCGGAAACGATTTCGCAGGACCTGTGCGCCAGCGATGATTTCCAGAAAGTTTTAAAGGAACACTGACTCGCTCTGCTTTCAGGATCAGCTTCTGCTCCGGCTTCAGAGTCAATGCTTCGCGCGACGCCGTATCGCTAAATTGCAACGCCCCGGAAAAGACCATCAGTTCACTCAGGCCAGTCTCCTGTTGCATGAAAGCAACTTCAGTATCATCCTGCTGAATCTCCAGCAGCCAGATTTTTGACTGTGTATGGTAATAAATGACAGAACCGGCGTGAAGTTGAGATAAGGCAATTTGACCGGACCGTAAACTCAGATCCAATTCGGCCTGCAGTCCAGGAGCTGTCTGCTGATTCCTTTTTATCATCAGTTCGACTTCAGTATCGGCGTCCAGTACAAAGTCTGACAGAAGCCCTGTCTCTCCCAGTGATAACTTTGCCTGCAACCAGCTGAAGGGGAGTGTGCGTATTCGAATCCTGGATCCAGTATTCAGATCGAGGTCCTGTCCCATAGACAGAATTCCCTGCCAGTCAGAACGGACCTCGTTCCGAATACCGGCGACTCCCAATAGTTGCGACCAGTTCAGCGACAGCGAACCTGCGTGCTCCAGATTTGTCAATACAGGTTTCTGCGCCACAAGCGGGGGTGTGGGTAGAGTGTCGTCGACATCAGAAAATACAATGGGGCGTCGTTCGCGATGCTGTTCTGGAGGAATCACGGCCAGTTCAGGATCTGAATCCGGTTGATTTTGTTCCAGAGGGGCAGGAGACACAGGCGTCTGCTTTTGCTCGGGAATGACAGCGATTGTTTTTTTCTGGACTGTCCTGGCTTCGCGATTCCATAAGAAATAAGCAGGCAGAACCGTGATGAGCAACACCACTGCAATCCCATATAGCATTTTCCGCTTATTAATGTCAGTAGGTGAAGACGCTCCAGGAGATCTCGCCAAACGGACTCGCTCTGCAGGCAACTGTGATACGACTGAATTTGCATGATCTTCAATGGAACCAGGATCGCTGCCAGCCGAACAGGCCCCCTTATGCTGTTGCAATTCCCGGTGGACGAACTCTGACATTCTCTGTGTTGTCTGCAGTACCTGTTGCGAATATTTTTCAGAGAGGTCTGCTGCAGATTCGTCAAACCGGGCAGCCTGATAAGCAGCGATAACCTCACGAATCAATGCATCCGCTTGCCAGCAGGTTGATTCAAACGCCTTATGCTCTGCGGGAGTCATCCGTTCTTCTACGTAGGCGGCAATCTTTTCCGCATTGCGTCCGGCATGATCGCTTGCGTCATCCAGTGTCAGTTTCTGATCAGTAATTTGAGAAAGTCGTTTCCAGCGTTTGAGTAAATTTGAATCCGTCGCCAGTCGTTCGCGCACGGCCACTCCCGCTGCCGGGGAGAGTTGCCCTTCCCGCAGTTTGATCAAAGTCAGAAGTGAAGGCGTACCCGTTTTCATGATTCCCGTTTTCCAGACTGCATGATTTTCTTCAACCGTTGTTGTGCGCGATGTAATTTAGGGCCGACGGCATTCTCCGAAATGCACAGTTGCCTGCCGATTTCTGCATAGCTCAGTTTCTGATCAAAATACAATTCCAGGACACGACGATCCCCGTCTTTCAGTTGAGCCATACAATCCTGCAGATGCTTGTGTTCTCTTGCTGGATCGTCATGAGCGTTTTCCGGCAGTGTATCCGGAACGGTGGCAATATCAAATTGACTGTCATTCGGACAGATCTTCTCGCTGGCCTTCCGCTGACGACGCAGCACATCCAATGTAGTCCGGCGGACAATGACGGCCAGCCAGGTAGAGAGTTTACTACGACCTTTGAACTGTCTCAGACTGCTGAGATCACCCTGAAACAATACCGCCATCACTTCTGCACCACATTCTTCAACCAGATCCGGTCGAGGCGAATTTCCACATTCGCGACACGCTGCTAGAATTCGACTGACAATCAGTTTATTATAGCGGCTGAGAAATTCATCCCATGATCGCTGATCCCGTTGCAGGAGCCTCTGGATGAATTCACGCTCGTTATATTCCACGGTCTCGCTGTTTCTGCCGGAAGTTGAATGAGCTTTGCCTGTCTTTTGAGTCTGCTCTTTTCTTTGATCTCTGTCGACTTGATGTACCTGTGGCGCACGTTTTGTCGGCGCATCACTGGGTGGATCATCAAGTAGAGAAAAATCGGGAACATTCATGCTGATTGTTTCATCATGGTAATTCCAGCAAAGAAAGAGACTCTCTGTTTCAAAAGTGAAATCCGAAGTGCGATTGAGAATCCCTGACGTGAAATAAAATCTGTCAGCTGCATGATTCATCTTATGCAGCTGACAGACCGGACACAAGAATTTGTTTTCAGGCCTTAACTGTCAAACGCATTCTGAATGGTGTTTTTCTCGCGTTGCAGGATCAAACGAATGTCGGAAATCGCATCCTCACAGACCTGATTCACCCGCCGCGCCAACTGTGTCGCCCCCAGGTTGACGAGCTCATCGATGCATGCATTACACAGACGTTTTATATACTTTGCACATTTCTCTGCGCGTTCTGTCGCAGAGTCAATGCAGTCCGCCGCCACCCGTCGCGCCGCCTGTTCCTGTCCATCAGCCAGCAGTCGTCGAATCTGCTGCAGGCACTCAGCGGTTTCATCCGCAGCCGCACTTTCACAACGATCGATTGTCTGATCGACCTTCGCTACACAGCGGGCTGCCAGATCGTCCGGTGCGGTGTGCGCAAATACGTTTTCCGTGACGAGCATCAGTCCCAGAACTGTCGCTAAAGATAATATTGATTTCATCAGTGTTCTCTCCCTCAGGTTAAGCCAGACTGAGCCGGGCCCACAAACGGTCAGCGTGTGAAAACAGGACCAGAGTTGATCTTGTTGATTTACGGATACTTTTCGGTACTCAAACAGGCCTGATCGTGTTTACCGTCTGAAACATTAGTGGAGGGAATCATTCCATTCGTGCAGGTAAAAGAGAAAGATTGCTGAATTTTCTGGAGAACCAATAAAAAACGCCGTCCCCGCAATGGGCACGGCGTTTCAGTAAATAAGATTACGCGGTATCTGCTTTAGTGAGCGTGTTTTTCGTCATGTCCATGATCGTGGTCGTGATCATGAGCAGCAATTTCACCGGAAAACGATTTGCCGTCGATCTCCAGAACCAGACGGGCTGTCGTATCTTTCTTATCCAGCAGTTCACCCAGAGTTTTTTCCTGCGTGGAAAATTTGGATGACTTACCTTCCGGGTCACCCTGTTCAGGGGTTGCGGTCAGCGTAAACTGCTGCCCTTTCCCGTCATGCTTGACATTGACTAAAACACTTTCTGCTGCAATGGGCACGCTGGCTTTGGCAGCACCGTCGAGAATATAAATGGTAATCGCACCACTTTTTTCATCGTGCACAAGCTCCGCATGATAGGCTTCTTTACCCAGTTCAATTAATGAACCATGGTGCGGTCCTTCACTGGGGTGATCGTGGCCGTGATCGTGTTCTTCCATGGTCACATCTTCCGGAGCCGCCTCGTCAAACGATTTTGTCCCCTGTTCTGTACCGGAATCACAACCGGCAAAGGTCAATCCCAATACGCAGAGTCCTACCGCAAAAATATCTGTCAATCTGTTCTTCATCGTTTCAATCCTTTTGAATAAATCAAATACATGCTGTTACATGCAACTCGTTTTAATGACGTTTTCAATTTCTCCCGTTCACGCGATGGGAGTTGTCTGTTCTTCCCGCTCTTCAATCAATGGTACCTCTTCATTCGTGTCCGCCACAATCCGCGCACCAGCTTTACGACCACAGCTCCAGAACAAAGCCGGGCGAATGAAAAATTCCAGAATCGTACTGCTTAACAGGCCGCCGATTATTACAGTGGCGACGGGATACAGAATTTCTTTACCGGCTTCCCCCTGCGACATTGCCAGAGGTACCAGTCCGATCCCTGAAGTCAACGCGGTCATCAATACCGGTGCCAGGCGCTCCTGACCTGCCCTGACGATCATTTCCCGCGTCCAGCCTTCTCCCTCGTACTTCACCAGATGCAAATAGTGGTTCAACAATAAAATTCCATTCCGCGAGGCGATGCCTCCCAGCGAGATGAAACCAACCATCGCGGCAATCGTCAGTGTCTGCCCGGTCACGACCAGAGCGATCACCGAACCAATAAATGCCATCGGCAGGGCAGCCATTACCTGCAGAGAAAAGTTGGCGGAACGGAACATCGTGAACAGGACCAGGAAAACCCCCAGCATTGACACCAGAAACAGCGCGGAAATCATGCGAGATGCCGATTGCTGGCTTTCAAACTGACCACTATATTCCACAAAATAGCCCGCGGGCAGCGATTCAATGACAGGTTTCTGCTTCGCCTGTATTTCATTCACCACATCAACCAGTCCCCGTCCTGTGACATTACACTGTACGATGATTCGTTTCTGTACCTTTTCCCGATTGATGGTGTTCGGCCCTGTTGAATCAGTAATGTCGGCGACAGATGAGAGGGGCGTGGTCCCACCGCCGGGGAGATCAATTGCCAGTCGTTTGAGTGCCTGCCGATCTTCACGGTATTTTTCATCCATCCGAATCAATAGATCAAAAGTACGCTGCCCCTGCAGTACCTGTGAGACCACCATTCCGTTCATGGCGGTTTCGACATACTCATTCACATACGCGGGAGTTAAACCATAGAGTTTTAATTTATCCCGGTTCAACTTGATCTGGAGTTGTTTAATTTCAACCTGTGGTTCAACCAGTACATCGGTGACGCCGGGCACACTCTGCATCGCCGCTTCCATCTTCCTGGCAGTATTGCGCAAGACGATCAGATTTTCGCCGTAGATTTTAATACCCACCTGCGCTTTCACTCCAGAAATCATATGAGAAATCAGATGGGCCAACGGCTGTTCCACCGAAATCACAATCCCCGGAATCGCTTCCATCGAAGTCCGGATGTCGTCGAGCACCTGTTCGCGACTGCGACCCGAATCCGGATCGAATGAAATGATATACTCAGAAACATTCACCCCTTCGGCGTGTTCATCCAGTTCCGCCCGACCGGTTCTGCGGGAGAAGGCCTCGACTCCATTGATGTTCTTCAGCCGATCCATCACGGTTTCTGAAATCTCATTCGATTTTTTCAGTGAAGTTCCCGGCGGCAGCACCACATTTAACTGGGCCACTCCTTCATTGAAAGGAGGCAGAAAATCCCGATCCAGTTGTATCAGGAACAGGCCGGCGACTAACACACTACTGATTCCTGCAATCAGCATCAGACCAGAAAAGCGAATACTGAAACTGATTACATACCCGGCAATCCATTTCAGAAACCGCAAGAGCGGTCCATCCTGATGACCGTGAGGTTCAGTTGCCGATCTTTTCTCGGGATCAACTGGTGTGCCGAATTTTTTCCCCAGTAACCAGTAAGAGAGAACCGGCGTCAGAGTCAGTGAAACCAGCAGCGAAGACAGAATTGAAACAATATAGGCGACTCCCAGCGGGGCAAACAGGCGACCTTCCATACCCGATAACGCAAACAGAGGCAGAAAAACCAGCACCACAATCGCGGTTCCAAAGACAATCGAATTCCGGATTTCACAACTCGCCTGAAACACGACCAGCAGCGTGTGTTTGGGATTTTTGGCATAGCGGTTTTCCTGCAGGCGGCGGAAAATATTTTCGACATCCACAATCGCATCGTCTACGAGTTCACCAATAGCGACGGCCAGGCCGCCTAAGGTCATCGTATTGATCGACAACCCAAATACGGCAAAAACGATGGCGGTGATTGCAATGGAGAGGGGAATCGCAGTCAATGTGATGAAGGTTGTGCGGAAATTCATCAGGAACAGAAACAGAATAATGACCACCAGAATGCCGCCATCTACCAGCGCGTCGATCACGTTTTCAATGGAACGGTCAATGAACGATTTCTGAGAGTAGAGTTCCGGTTGAATACGGATATCTTCAGGGAGGGAAGGCTCCAGATCTTTTAACGCCTGAATCACATCATTGGCCACGCGACGTGTGTCGGCATTGGGTTGTTTATTGACTGTCAATACGACGGCGTCGCCTCCCATAAAGGTACCGTCTTCCTGTTTGACAAAAGCGGAACTGTCTCCCCGCTTGACCTGGGGACCTTCGATGACTTTGGCAATCTGCGAGAGTATCACCGGGCGTCCTTTGCGGTTAGCTACGACCACTTTTTCCAGATCTTCCAGGGTCTGAATTCGTCCTAAAGCGCGTACCAGGAGTTCATTGGGCCCCTGCTCGTCCAGATAGCCACCTGTCGCATTTTCATTACTCTGCTCACAAGCCAGTCGCACTTCATGCAGTGTAATACCATATTTTAACAGCAATTGCGGGTCGACCAGGACCTGAAACTGTTTGCGACCTCCGCCCATGGTGAAGACCTGTGATACGCCGGGAATCGTCAGCAGGCGTTGTCGAACGACCCAGTCCGCCAGTGTGCGGACTTCGAGCGGCGAGGTTTTATCCCCTTCGCTCCACATGCCGAGCATCATGATCTGCCCCATAATCGAGGAAATCGGTGCGAGCTGCGGTTTCACGCCATCGGGAAGTTGCTCGGTGACCAGTTGCAGCCGTTCGTTGACGACCTGCCGATCATTGTAGATATTGGTGCCCCACTCAAATTCCACGTAAATAATCGAAATACCAACTCCCGAGGAACTGCGGACCGCCTGTACTCCCGTCGCGCCATTTAAGGTGGTTTCCAGGGGAAAGGTAATCAGGGATTCAACTTCTTCCGGCGCCATGCCCGGCGCTTCAGTCATAACCACAACACGGGGACGGTTGAGATTCGGAAAGACATCGATGCCCATATTCAGCGCCTGCCAGCTCCCGAAGCCGATCAGAAACAGCGAGAACGCGAGCGTGAGATGACGTTGTTTTAGAGCAAATCGAATAATCGCATTTAACATGGTAGCAGTTCCGGGTAGTGACAGAGGACGGAAGCGAGATCAAGGCCAGGATGGGAAAACAATCAGTGATTGTGTCCCGCGTGTGGATCAACGGCGCCGCCCGCCTTGTTCTTCAATGCCATCTGCAGTTGATGTGCTCCTGCAAATGCAATTTTGTCGCCGGGAAAAATGGATCCATCGTTTTCGATCACCGCCCAGAGTTGATCCTGATACAGGACATGCACGGGGCGTCGATCAAAGTGGTCTCCGTTCTCCTGAAAGACAAACTGCTCGGCCCCTTCACTGGCGACCGCTTCCACGGGGAGAACGATCTGTTTCTTCCAGGTCTCCACCGGAATGAGTAACTGCATTCGCTGTCCGGTCTTGAAACGCCAGGTAATATAGCGGTCTCCATCTTTGCGAATGGTGTCGTGTTCGATCTGATTTGGCAGATTCACATATACGGAAAAGGTTCTGGTTTCGGTCTCTATCTGATTATCGAGGTAATCGATCTTCAGATCTTTGATCAGTTTTTTCGTTTTGTTATTTTCTTCCTGAATCGCTTCGATGGGCCACTGGTTATCCAGACAGCGTGTAATTTCATCTGTCTCCTGTTCAAAGGCCTGGCCTTTGATATACAGGTCACTGTAATCTGCCAGAACGCAGAGTGTATCTCCGGCCTGTACGAAATCGCCTTTATTAACGTCTAACGACTGAACCACCAGCAGAGACCGTTGCGAAGCGGCCGCCTGATCGAGGGTCCTCGGAGCAGGTGCTGAAATACGTTGAATTTCAATATCAGGAGCAGACACTTCGCCGGACTGGTCATGAACCAGAGGCGCATAGACCAGATGCTCTTTTATCAGACGCCGCGTCTTTTTGATCTGATCCACTTGAGTAGCAGTAAATCCATGCAACAGAAGTGCCTCACGCTGTGCTTTCAATATTGCTTCCAGCTTTTCTTTGGCATATTCGCGTTCCAGCAGTACTTTCCCGGCAATGACCCCTTTATTGGTAATCACCTGAATCCGCTCGATTTCTTTGAGTTCGACATCGAGTTCACCCAGAGTTTTGAGGTACGCGGTTTGTGCCTGCACCAGGTCTTCATGAGTCAACCGGATTTTAAACAGGGGGCGACCTGGCTGAACAGCTTCGCCCCCGGTGACATTCACATTCGTGACAATGCCCGTCATGGGAGCGACCACCTTGATGCGAGTCTTGCCGGGACGCTCGACCACCATCGCGGGAATCGTAATCGTACGCGTAAAGTCTTTGAGTTGAACCGGCACAATCTTATCCGCGGTCAGGCCAACGTTTTTTCTAGCCTGGGGCGAGAGTTCCAGGGAACTGGTCTCATCGTGTCCCGCATGGTCGTGATCATGGTGATCCTCTTCGGATGCAGCGCCAGTTGTTTTCTGGCCAGACTGCTTCTGGTTGGTTTTGTTCGCGTAGCTTTTCAATGCGGGCATCCACTGCTGCTGCGTTCCCCAGAGCAGAAATCCCGTAATCATGAAGACTACGATGGTCAGTAATATTTTCCAGTTTTGTTTCAGCTTTGAATGATTCATCACAGGCCTCGTATCGGGCTGCGCATAATATGCCCGAAGCATGCACAAGGTAAATTGCGAGAGATCCGATTTGCGGACAGAGATCGCGGCAAGATAATAAAGCCGACACTCAGCGCAGAATGGGAGAGACAATCAGAAAAGAGAGGTCTCTAGATCAACCAGACCGTGGTCAGGGATTGCGCGCGCACGCCCGGTGACAGAAAGACCGAAGCGGAACTGAAAAACGGCATATGATCGACATACTGTTTTTCACGGGCAGAAAATAATTCGTCCCAGAGCGGCATCAGACTGATGAGCTGGGAAGATTCTTCGTGCACCTTGACAGTAGTCGCTGCCAGATAGGAACATCGGCCCTCCTGGCAGGGATCCGAATCCTGCTGAACCGGATCCTGCTGATCGGGCTCTTGAGAACAGTGATTTGACTGGGCATGCGAATGCTTGTGCTCGTGCGCCGCGTGGGCTGCTTCATGCTGGCAGAGTTTCACTGTCTGACAGGTGTCATGTTCGCCTACATGACAGTCGTGCGCATGATGCCAGCCACATCCCAGCAGTGTGTGGGACAGCATCGATATCAGCATCAAAATCACTGTCAGATGTAAATACATGAAAAACCTTTGAATCCAATGAACTTCTCTTGAATCATGTCACTTAACCCCAAATGTGTCAAGCTCTCTCTCCATAAGACGCAAATGAAAGGCCATTCAGCAAACCAAATAGAGAAATTAGTTAAGTGGTTTCATTTTCGAACTTTAGAGTGACGATTCCATGCACGGAATGATAAAATTTCGGCCTTTTGCTGTCGCAGGACTGATCCTGCTGTGATCAATCTGACTCTTAAGTTCTGGTAATCATGAGTTCCGTATAGAATTGCAGAAAGTCAGACTTGTAAACAGAACTTAAAAATAAGATGCTGAATGAACAGAATTCTCGAAGCGTTCTCACAAAATAAAGGGAGTGATTTGTGTCTGCGAAATATCGTGTGTTAATTACGGATCGTGCGTGGCCTGACTGTGAAGTTGAAAAGCGGGAACTGGCGCGTGTTGATGCGGAAGTCATAGAAGCCCCTCCGGGAGCCGATGAAGCCAAGTTAGTGGAATGTGCCTCGGGCGTCGATGCGATCGCCACCTGCTGGGCCCAGGTCACCCAGGCAGTCATCGACGCGGCACCGGACTGCAAAACCATTGCACGGCTCGGGATCGGGCTGGATAATATTGATGTCGCATATGCCACTTCGCTGAAGATCCCGGTTACGAATGTGCCCGATTACTGCATTCCGGAAGTAGCCGACCATGCGATTGGCCTGATGCTGGCCAGTTTAAGAAACATCGCCTTTCTCAATCAGCAGATCAAACAGGGTATTTATGATCTGTCTGCAGCTCCCGTTCCTCGCCGAGTCGGTTCGTTAACGCTGGGACTGTTTGGATTCGGTCTGACAGGACAGGCAGTCGCCGAACGGGCACGGGCATTTGGTATGCAGGTAATTGCCACAAATTCTTCAGGTAACGACTATGGTACCGGCACCCGCATGGTTGCGTTCGAGGAGTTGCTGGAAGAAAGCGACGTCATTTCGATCCACGCACCACTGACAGATGCGACAGAACATCAGTTCGACGCGGCAGCTTTTCAGAAAATGAAGTCGACGGCGATCATCGTCAATACCGCTCGTGGAGCACTGATCGATTTCGATGCGTTGAAAACAGCGGTGAAAAATGAAGACATTTCGGGAGCGGCGCTGGATGTCTTTGACCCGGAACCCCCTGACCTGTCTGACCCGTTTTTTCAGCATGACCGGATCATTACAACGCCTCATGCTGCGTTTATTTCCCAGGAGTCACTGGACGAACTTCGACAACAGGCAGCTTGTCAGGTGGCAGATGTACTGGTGGGCAAAAAGCCCAGTAATGTGGTAAATCCTGCAGTATATGAATAATCGCTACCACCGGTAGAAGGATGTCGAAAAAGTGCATCACCCAGTCCGGGTATCCCGCTGAGACTGCTTTCACATAAGCTAGGCTAACCGTAGCTGTCCTTTATTTTTAGCTTAAAACTATGTGAAAGGTGAACAGACTCAGGTACGAATGGATGGAACCCGGTCAAGACGCTCCTCAACCTGATCCGCAGTCAATGCAGATTGAATCACAGCCAGAACAAGGCTCTGAATCAGATCGCCAGGAAGAACGTACGCGCACCGCCGCAGAGGTTGAGAGACAGGAAGCGCAATTGATCGCCCAATGGGATGCGGAAAAGATTCAGCACATGGCAGAGCTGGAAACCGAACTCCTGGAAAAAGAAGAACTGGTTGAGAAACTCACCGAACAGTTGACGCAGGTGGCAGAACGCCTGGAACGCAGCCAGCATACCAGCCACGAACAGAAAGCCGCCGATAATCACCGGATTCAGGAACTGGAATCGATTCGGCAGGAAGAAGAGGCGCTGATCGCCGCTCTCAAGGACCGGTTATCCCAGGTGGCAGAACAACTGGAACGCAGCCAGCAGAGCCAGCCTGCATGGACAGAATCGGATCAGCAACGACTGCAGGGACTCGAAACGGAGTTGCAGGAAAAAGAAGCTCTGGTCGCCACTCTGACCGAACGCCTGTCTGAACTCGCGGAACAACTCAAATCCACCCAGCGTGAAAAAGAAGAGCTGAGTGCCGCAGATCAGCAGCGAATTTTAGAACTGCAGACGGAACTCGAAGAAAAAGAGCAGTTGGTCGTTATCCTGACGGAACGCCTGGAACAGGTCGCCGAACAACTGGACCGCAGACACCGCACGGGTGCTGATCGTGGCATGACCATTTCCAATGGAATTCCTCCTGAGGTCATCGAAGAACAACAGAAACTGACACACGATCTGCATTCACTGCTTGAACAATGGCAGGGCATGGAGACCGAATCAGCCCTGACTCGCATTGAACTGCAGATTGCTGAACTGAAAAAAGTTGTGCAAGATGGTTTCGAAAAGGGACCTGCTGCCCCCCAACCTGCCAGCCTGGTTGATTACCTCTCTTCACCGACCATTCCCGGCACCGGAGAATCAGAGGTCCATGAAGAAGAAACCGTCGAAGAAGTATCTCCGGCCTGCGAACCGGTGGAAACGACTCCCAGTGAAGTCAATGCTGATTCGACAGTCAGCGGCTGGGAGGCCATGAAGCAGAAACTGATGTCAGGAGAGGGAGTGGATGTCTCCGCAGACCTCGCCCGAAAAACAGCCCCTAAACCGGAACCGCCCAGGAAACCGGAAAGTTCTGCCGGTTCCCTGTTAAATTCCGTACCAGCCGGATCGGCGGGACGCACGCTGGCGAGTTACAAACCTCCGATTCCTGATCCCCCTGTTGAAATCGAGGAAGAGTCAGCATCTCCAGACCAACTGGTCGCAGCGATTCGTGAACGCGATCTGTATATCAGCGCATTAATCAAACGTCTACGTGAAGCAGAAACAGCAGTCATCCCCGTTAACTGGGAACAGTTGAACAATGCTCCGACGGAACTGCTGGAACAACTGCAGGCATTACATCATGATCTGGAGCACAGCCTGGGTCTGGCCGAAGTCGAGATATCGATTGAACGCGCCCGTCTGTCGCGCACCCAGTCGATGCTGCAGAATCGTGAAGAACAGATTCGCAAAAAAGAAAAGCAGCTGGGACTGAACCTGGAACGCAGCGAGGAAGAAGAAGTCCCTGCTGAAAAGCCTTTGAATGAAGAACAGAAAAAACGCTGGCTTGGCTTTCTAAATTAAACTGCCAAAATCAAACTGCGTTTGCCTTCATCAATTATTCACAATTCAGACTCCGCTCAGGAACGGCGCGTTCAGCGACAGGGAGCCCCCCTTCGCAAAGGTTGGAAACAGCGCACATCAGCCTGCTTCCTCTCTTGAAACCCGTGATTTCCCGCCTCATACTCACCAGGTAACAAACAACATCGACAGTTCCTCTTGAGTCTCATATCAGATCTCAGCCGGTTACCTCCGTTCTATTAACCCGGGTCACTCTCTCTCCGTCCTTCTTGATATCCTGACATCGATCAGTCATCATGTTGGCACGGATTCTGCAAGCGGGCCTGCATTCTTCTACTATACCAACTTCTTATAATGCCAATGATTTCTGCTTCAATGCAGTCAGTCGGAGAGAGTCTTGAATCAACCGGTACCAGAACGTAACGCCCCTCTCTGGATCCTGTCATTAATGCTGCTGGTCTCTGGCAATTGTGCGTTGATGTTTCAAGTGGTCTGGATTCGTGAGCTCCGACTGGTATTCGGTGCGACGACTGCCTCTTCCGCCGCCGTACTGGCTATTTTTATGGCGGGTCTGGGACTGGGGAACTGGCTGTTCGGGAGCAGGATTGATGCCGCAATTCGTCCCCTGCGGTGCTACGGACTGCTGGAGTTGGGAATCGCACTGACAGCGGGGATCAGTCCATTTCTGCTGATGCTTGTACGACAGATGTATGTAAATATGGGAGGTCAGGCCGCGCTGGGTTCGGAACTGGCAACACTTTCACGCCTGGCAGCTTCTGCGATGATCCTGGCTGTGCCTACCATTTTGATGGGAGGCACCATGCCTGCTGCCGCCCGTGCGGTCTCAAATGCTGCCGACCCGCATCGTCGCGGTGTTGCGTTGATCTACGGGTTGAACACGATTGGTGCTGTCCTCGGTGCCGGGATTGCCAATTTCATGTTGCTGGAAGCACTGGGGAATCGGGGCGTACTCTGGTTCGCCTGCGGGATCAATCTGCTGCTGGCAGTCTCTGCCCTGTTGATCTCGAAAAGATTATCAAGCAGCAGCGAAAGTGAAACACAGACTCTGACGGACTTACCGCAAGCGGTCAAACATGAACAGGCAACACTTCAGCAGGAGCGATTGGGCATCGTCTGTCTCGCATCAGGAACGGTCGGATTTGTCTTCTTTCTGATGGAGATCGTCTGGTATCGCATGCTGGGGCCGCTGCTGGGAGGCACGACTTATACCTTCGGCCTGATTCTCTGCGTAGCGCTGCTTGGTATCGGAATCGGGGGGGCTCTGTATGCGATCCTGGCACGACTTGTGAAACCGACACTGTCATTACTGGCATTCGTCTGTACGCTGGAAGCATTCCTCATCGCGGTTCCCTTCTGGTATGGAGATCAGATCGCGTTCTGGGTATTACAGCAGCAGAGTCAGCCTGTCGCTACGTTTCTGGCCCAGGTCTGGAACTGGTTTCAGGTCGGCGCGTTTGTAATTTTTCCCGCGGCACTCGTCGCCGGCTTTCAGTTCCCACTTTTGATTGCCATAGCGGGGACAGGTAAAGAACATGTCGGCAAACATGTCGGCTGGACCTTTGCAGCGAATACCCTGGGAGCAATTTCCGGTTCAATTGCCGGGGGATTTTTCCTGCTGCCTGTTTTGACCGCTCCGGGACTCTGGAAACTGTCGATCTGCCTGCTGCTGATTCTGGGTCTGACCTTGTTACTGGCCGGTCAACGCTGGAAATCAGTCTCGCTGGCGCCTTCCGTCGTACTCTCCCTGGCCTCGATTTTCATGATTCTGGAAACAACCGGTCCCACCGCAGTCTGGAGACATGCCGGGATTGGGGCCCGCCGCGCCAGTCTGGATGAAAAAGGAGAGAATGGAGAGCGAAACTTCTCAAACACAAAAAATCGTCAGTGCATCTGGGAGGCGGAAGGGCGGGAATCGAGTGTCGCCATCACAGCCACCGACAGCCTGGCTTTTATCGTCAACGGTAAAAGTGACGGGAATGCGTTTGGCGATGCCGGTACCCAGATCGGCCTGGGACTGCTGGGCCCCCTGCTCCACCCTGCACCACGGACCGGACTGGTGATTGGACTGGGTACTGGTGAATCCGCCGGCTGGATGTCTGCCGTCGAAGAGATGACTTCGGTCGATGTCGTCGAGTTGGAACCGGTTGTCCTGGAAATGACGCAACGCTGTTCACAGATCAATGCAAATGCGCTGAAGAACACGAAACTCACGCTGCATTTTAACGATGCCCGCGAGTTTTTACTCACCAGTAAAAAACAGTATGACCTGATCGTCTCGGAGCCATCCAATCCCTATCGGGCCGGCATCGCGAATCTCTATACCCGGGAGTTTTATGATTCGGTTTCCACCCGTTTGACTTCGGATGGCCTGTTCCTGCAGTGGCTACAGGGTTATGAAGTTGATGACAGCACGGTTCACATAGTGCTGCAGACTGTCCGATCTGTCTTTCCCGAAGTCCAGATCTGGCGAACCAAGGCCCGCGACATGGTTCTGGTCTGCGGTAAATCGGAACAGGCATTTCAGTACCAGTTGGACTCACTTCAACAGAAACTGAAACAGCCCGTGATAGCGGAAGGTCTCAAACAGGGCTGGTCTGCTATTGACGTGGAAGGCGTGCTGGCTCACTTCGTCTGTGGAAATCGCACCATCAATCAGTTACTGGAGTCTCACTCAGAGCCGATGAATCTGGATGATCGTAATCTGCTGGAATACGCGTTTGCGAAAACCGTTGGTAAATCGACACGTTTTTCGATTCACGATCTGCAGGATCGTGCGGTCCGATTGAATGATGACCTGCCTGTTACAATTGGCACAGAGGGTCAGGAGAAAGTCATTCAAAGACGGCTGGCAATGCAACTCAGTCTGGGAGGCACCGTTTATATTGCCGATTCATTGTCTGAAGTACAGCAGACGCGGGGAGAGGCCTATAACCTGTACCTGGCCAGACATTACCTGGATGCCCTGACGCGTTTTCAAAAGTTTGAGCCGGATTTGAGCTGTCCGATTGAAACACTGGTCTACGCACACACGCTGGCAGAATCCGGGGTGCCTGTTCCCGATGAACTGCTGATGAAAGTCCGAAAGCAAAATCCCACCGAAGCTGCCGCGATCGAGACCATTGCCGCGCTCCAGCAGAAACAGAATGACGCAGGACTGCAGAAGATCATCGAAACATTGAAACTGCTGCAGGACAGCCCGTGGGGAAGTCGGCAACTGCTGGATGCTGTATTGTTCAAAGCCGTCAGTCTGTGTGATCTGAATTCAAACTATGCTGCTCCCCTGTATGAGCAGTTGCAGCAGCCTTTTGCCCTCTATCGTCTGGAAGACAATCGACTGCTGGTACGATATCTGATCTCAGAAAAAATGGACAATCAGCAGATCATCGATTCGTTACAGACCATGGAACCGAATGTTCCCTGGAAGGAATGGCTGCTGGAAAAACGGGCCCGGGTGTATTCAGCCGGGAAACATCCACTGACGGAACAGGCCCGAAGTGAACTCTCGCAGTTCAAACGGGCAAACCATTGAAGCGGAAACAGTCTCAGGGGATCTGCTTCCCCCGTTGATGTTTTTGCTGCGCGACGCCGGTTTTATCGGCCCACTTTTGCCAGTCCGCTTTCATCTGCGCGACACGCTCGGGATACTGCGATGCCAGATTATTTGTTTCGGTGCGATCCTGTTCGAGATCATACAGTTCCCAGCGATTGATATTGCGATCCGCGACCAGTTTCCATTTTCCCTGGCGGACCGCCTGGTTATTTCTCAACTCCCAGAACAGAGAGTCATGTGGCTCACGTATTTTCCCCTGAAGGATGGGCACGATACTTTTTCCATCAACGGGCAGAATTTTGTGAGACTGAAATGTAGCAGGATAGTCGGTTTCAGCCAGTTCCACACAGGTCGGCATGACATCAATGATATGAGCCGGCTGGCGGGTGAGGGAATTTGCTTCGACCTTGCCAGGCCAGCGCACGATCAACGGAGTTGAGATGCCTCCCTCATGCATCCATGTCTTGAAGCGACGAAACGGCGTATTCTGTGGAAAGGCCCAACTCGGTCCACAGGTGGTGTAGTATTCTTCAGGACCGGGAATCTGCTCCGGATTGGCGCCACCTGGTTCGCTGGCATCGGGGCCATTATCGGAAAGAAACATCACAATCGTATTGTCATCCACGCCGGTCTCTTTCAACGTTGCCATCAGGCGTCCGATATTCTGATCCATACAGTCAATCATCGCGGCGTAAACTTCCATGCGGCGTTCCTGCCAGTCGCGCGGGTACTTGTCCTGTTCCCAGTCGGCTGATTCCGGATCGCGTGCCGGCAGTTTCCAGTTGGGATCTATGAGCCCCATCTTCAACTGCCGCTGATAACGTTCATTGCGTAATGCTTCCCAGCCCGCTGCATAACGTCCCTTGTATTTTTTGATATCTTCTGGTTTTGCATGCAGGGGATAATGCGGGGCCGTGTAACAAAGATGCAGGAAGAAAGGTTTGTCTGACTGGGAATAGGTTTTAATTTCCCGAATGGCATGATCGGTAAAGGCATCGGTCGTGTAAAAGTCGTCGGGGAACTCGGTGATGCGCGTTGTATTTTCAGCGAAGAAGCGGTAACCATCACCGGTGATGCCCCGCTTGAATTTCGGGTCGCGATAGTAGGGATCAAAAAAGTTACAGCAACCATCCAGCAGGCCATAGAAATCCTGAAATCCACGGTAAACCGGATGGGTCGATTCGGTTCGTCCCAGATGCCATTTGCCACTGAGCGCCGTCTGATAACCGGCCTGCTGCAGGACTTCGCCGATTGTCACCATGTTACGGTTCAGATGCGGTCGCGGATAGCGGGGATACAGCCCTGTCACCAGCGATGCCCGCGTCGTCCAGCAGACCGCGTTGTTATAGAACTGGGTAAACCGCAGCCCCTCCTTCGCCATCCGATCCAGATGAGGCGTCTGCACTTCACCGCCATAACAGCCGATATCTGACCAGCCCATGTCATCACACATGATCAGAATGATATTAGGGCGTTTGTTTTTCTCTGCCGCCTGAACAGCCGAATGTGAAAGCAGCATCAACAATAACACCAGTAACAGATTAGCGCGTAACATCATCAGCAAAAACTCCCTATTAGAAATCAACGGTTTGCGGTTCCAATTTCGGATCCTGCATCCATGATCGTGCCTGACTGCAGGTAATGCAATGCTTCTCCAGGTTCTGCAAATCGGCGTTCAACACACTGATTGACTGCTCTCCGTTTTCACATCCACAAGGGTTACACTACGTCCTGATTTTATCACCCTGTCCAAAATCAGATTGTTTGATTTTGCGATAGAATTGGTATGATCGTGTTTAAATAAATCCTTTTCTAAGCATCAAATCATCTGAAATCGCAGGGAATCATCTCTATGTCCACAACCACAATGCCTCCGGAATCCCGCCGGATCACGCCGAAGTTTAATCTCGCCCTCTTTGCCTTTAATGCCTTGGCCGGAATCATCAAATTCAGTCTCGTCGCTAAAGTGGGCCTCGGTGGTCTGATGCTGACCTCTTTTCTCGATGTCGTGTTGACGATCTGCATACTGCTGCTCGTCGCCTGGTTTGTGAAAGAGTTCTGGATCCGGCTGCTTTCCGATCTGTTTTCTCTACGGCATATCGATTACCAGGAAGCCATCGCCATCGTGCTGGTATTGAGCATGCTGGGGCTGAGTTGAGCATTCAGTTTTGCATTAATCAAAACTCTCACTTAGACTTCCCAGAAGATTCCTGTTGGGATTCTGTATTTTCTTCCAGCGATGCAATGCGTGTTTCCAGGGCTTTCACCAACGTGGAGAGCCGATTGGCTTCCGCCAGAGCGCCTGCCCCCAGTGAAAACCCCATCAACCCAAATATCCAGGTAAAGCCTTCCATGATATCTCCTCTCCTGCTTGAGCAAGCTCTTCATTTTGTTGTCACATTCCTCAGGCTTACCGATCAAACTGGAACGAGTACAGATCACACTCCTGCAGTTCGAATTTCAGCCGAACCGGCTGTCCGGCGAGTGCAGCCAGATCGGGCTTATTGTTCCACTCTACGACGCCATCAATTTTGTCACCAATCACCGGTCGACAGTCCTGCATCGTAAAACCGGAAATGGGACTGCCATCCGGGTTCTGAAGCTCTACTCTCAGACTGCCAGCGGCACTGGTGCTGAAGTTCAACTTCAACTGACTACCCGCAAAAATGAGTGGCTTCGTTAACAGACTGCCTGGTTCTGAACCAGCCTTGGCGGAGACAAAGCCATCGGTCCGCAATACGTAACGATCGCCGCTGCGATGGTAGATCGACATTTCTGTGGGACCGGTTGGCAAAACATTTAACGCTACATAGTTAGCACGATTCTTCCACTGTTGTGGATCAAGGCCCGGCCTGATGAATGCGTGCGTGAAGAGCCGGTCGTATTTTGAGGAACCGGCGCGCGTCGTCATGAAAAGAATGTCAGTTGCGTTGACGTCCTGCAGATCGTACTCGGGTGCATCCCCGCGACCGGGGACAAAGCGGGTCGGCAATGCGATGTAAATATGTGGTGCCCGAAAGTAGGGATGTGTCTGATTCGTATAAAGGTGCTCGCCCGGTCGATTCGGGTTCAGAGCGACCGGTTGACTCCAGTGTTGAAAGTCAGGGCTCGTCGTGCGACTGATGCTGCGTAAGCGTTCGGGATCGGTCCAGGTACGAAAATAGCAGACGTATTTCTGCTCCGCCTCGGACCAGAACGCGACATTGGCCGAATCAAAGGCGTGCCGCCACTCGGGTTGATAGGGAATCACTTCCCCTTGTTTCGTCCAGTGAATCCCATCAGGAGAGACAAACGCGAACAGTCCCCGCCCCTGCTCTTTCAAACCCCGCTTGTCCCCCGGTCCGGGATATCCCGCTAATGCTTTGTAACGTTCCGCAGGTTTCACGTCGGCACGCGTATCAAGAAAGGGAGTAAAATTGGTCAGAAAAGGGGGCTGTTTTGCGAGGATCACATTATTAGCACGCGTGCCGGCGACTTCATGCAGGCCCAGTTTCGGGAACTCCCATTCGTGACCATCCTGACTGATAGCGTAATGCACGGTTTCCCCCGGATGCCCGGTATGTTTCTCGCCTTGATAAGCTGGATCAGATCCCCGCCACCAGGCCTGGAAACGGTCGCCGTTTTTGATGACTGTCATCATGTGTCTGACAGGTAATGGGGATTTGGCTCGTGGTGCTTTGACTGGATGATGCAGTTTGAGAGTGACGCCGTCCAACTGGTCAATCAGCAGTCGGTCTACGAACAGTTCCCGCCGGGAACCGATGTCAACAGGCTCAGCTCTGGCTTCACTGTTTAAGACGATCATCAGTGCAAGCATGATTAACTTCACTGCAATTCCAGCGGTAATCCATTTCATCAATCACAAAACCTTTCGAACACACTAAGCCATCGGGAAAAACTGAACTCCCAGCAGGACGACGATAAAGCCCACAATGCCCATCAGCGCGGTCATGGGGCTGATAAATTTCAGGGTTTCGCCTTCGGTCATGCCGCTCATTTTTCCGATGACCCAGAAGCCGCTGTCATTCATCCAGGAGATCGGCTTGGAGCCACAGCCAATGGCCAGTGCCAGGTAGACCGGATGAAAGCCGAGCGTCGTGGACTCGGCGATGCCCCCCAGAATGCCGACGGTGGTGATCATGGCGACTGTCGATGAGCCCTGGGCAGTGCGGATAGCGGTGGTAATCAGAAACGCCAGCGTGACCAGCATCAATGGTGAGACCTGCGGCAGAGATTCAATGAGGAAACTCACGCCCGTCTGCTGCAGGACACTGCCAAACGCGCCGCCAGCGGCGGTAATCAGGATGATCACGCCCCCCGTATAGAGAGAGGTCTGGATCGATTCGGACAGCGCTCCCATTGAGGATTTTTTCTGGCGAATGAGTGTCCAGAGCGCAATGACCGTCGCGATACCCAACGCGATGTTTTTGTTTCCCAGTGTGGTAATCAGTGTTTGAGTCTGCTCCGAAAGCTGGCTGTTGATCGTTTTAAATTTCAACAGCGTAGAACCGGCGATGAGAACGACAGGGAGCAGAATTGGTAGCAGCGATAACCAGAGTGGCGGCAGGTCTTCGATTTTTTTCGTGGCGAGTTTCTGAAGATCTTCCTGGGTGACATCGGCTGAGTCCCGAAAAGGAAGTTCACAGTGTTTATTAATCAGAGTGGCATATCCGAGCCCGAACAGAGCGGCGATACTGCCCACAATCAGGCCGCCCATCATCATGGTAGCGATATCGACATTCAACTGTTCGGCGACAAACAATGGTCCGGGGGTTGGCGGCACCAGGGAATGGGCCATGGTGCCTCCGGTTACTATCGCGAGGACATACAGCAGATAGTTTTTACCGGTGCGAATCCGCATTGCTTTTCCCAGCGGGATGAGCAGGTAGAAGACGGTATCAAAGAAGACGGGGATCGCCAGCAGAAAGCCACTGGCCATAAAGGCGACGGGGGCCAGTTTCTCGCCGACAAACTGAATCGCCGAGCGGACAATGCGTTCGGCAGCGCCACTTTCCAGCAGACACATGCCGATAATGGCGGCGAGTGCAATCAGAATCCCGATCTTGGCACAGGTGGAACCGAAGCCGGCGGCGACACGTTCGCCGACTGACTTTTTACCTTCCGCGATTGCCACATTATAATGTGTAGGTGTGATGGCGAAGTCATCCAGGCGGATCGGGCGGCTGGCACTGTCATCGCGGACACTGAGTTCGGCGATGCTGATTCTTTTATTGTCTTCGTTAAACTGGGCAGTGACCCGCTGAACCTCAGTCTGGGCGATCGGTATCAGTGGGAAGCGGGGTTGTTCGGTCCCCATAATCATCAGCATCATGCCGGTCTGCAGGCTGCCTTTTTTGTCCACCTGAACCACGAGACTGCGGTTGTCTTCGCCGACTTCGATGATTTTGAAACTGTTTTTCCTGAGTGCCGTCTCTTCAAGCTGTTGTACGGGCGTCAGCACGCCTACACAAATGGCACCTGCCAGCAACGCCAGGAAGGCATGCAGACGAAAAAACAGGACGCCACCAATGACGATGGCGACCCCGGATAAAATAACAATAATGACCCAAGCGCTCAGTTCCATTATTCAACCAGTCCGGATTTTAGTTCAGATTAAATTAATTTACGAAAATCACCTTTTTTTCGACACATTCAAAGATAAGAAGGGTTTAATAGCCAGTATCAGGGATTGCAGTCATGTCACCCGGTCGAGCGGTTCGAATCATTCGGCCTGGATGAAATGGTTGCAAAACAGGATACGTTCTGAAGGTCAGCAGCTTTTGATTCACTCTGACTCCTGATCGAAAACAGGAACCATTTCCCCGGCTCTATCTAACAGGTTAAACGCCATGACGAGTTTTACCCGGAAACGAACGATTCCCATTGCCTGCTTGTTTTTCGTGACAATGACCGTTCCATTATGCCAGTCAGCGGCATTCGCGGCAACAAAGAGTGCGACTCAATCAGATAAACGGCAAAGAGTCGATGCCGTTGCCATGGCAGAAAAGATCGATCAACTTCTGGAAACGGAATTCAAAAAATCAAATATCAAGCCGGCTCCCCTGGCAAATGACGAAGACTTTCTGCGTCGCGTCACCTTCGACCTGGCGGGCCGCAAGCCTGGTAACTCGGAAGTCATTCTGTTCGGTCTGGATGCGAGCCCCGGTAAACGGCAGGCGGTGATTGACGATCTGTTGAAATCAGAAGAGTACGGTATTAACTGGGCACGCTACTGGCGGGACGTCATCTATCTGCGGGCCACGGATGCCCGGTCGCGGATTAATCAGAATGAATTCGAAGACTGGATGACGACACAGCTCAACCAGAATAAAAGCTGGGATCAGATTACCACAGACCTGCTGACTGCCACCGGAGACGTTCGTGAAAATGGAAATACCGCACTGATCTTTGCCCATCAGGGTGACCCGGCCGAACTGGCTGCGGAAACGTCGCGCATCTTTCTGGGGATTCAGATTCAATGTGCGAACTGCCACGATCATCCTACTGACAAATGGAAACGCAACAGTTTTCATGAACTGGCCGCCTTCTTCCCCCGCGTGCGGGTTCGCCCGGTGCGCGATGCCACGCCGCGAACGTTCGAAGTGGTCTCCATGGATCGGGGAGCAAACGGCAATCAGTATGCTCAACGTATGAAGATCCTGCAGGATCCTTCGATGCTGTTCCGTCTGTACGATAAGAACCGTGACGGTAAACTGACTGAACAGGAAGTCCAGCGGACCCGGATGGCCCGCGGTTTTGAACAGATGGTGTCCCGTGCGGACAAAGATGGAGACAAGGCGCTGACTGCGGAAGAGATCAAGAGTATCCCTGTTCCCGACAACAGGCAGCGGTTCATGACCGAATACCACATGCCCGATCTCAATGACCCGACCTCGATGGGTAAAGTCGTTCAACCGGTCCTGTTTGTCGGCACCAAAGCCCCGGAAGGCCTGGACGACATCGAACGACGTGAAACACTGTCGAAGTTTTTAACTACGCCATCCAACGTCTGGTTCTCTCGGGCCATTGTCAACCGGCTCTGGGCCGAAATGCTGGGTGAAGGGTTTTACACGCCCATTGACGACATCGGCCCGGAACGAAGTAGCGTCTACCCCGAGGTTCTGAATACATTATCGGAAGGCTTTACTGCCAGTGGCTACGATTTGAAATGGCTCTGTAAGACCATTACCAACACACGCGCTTACCAGCGTGAAATGCAGAAGAAAACCGAACAGCAGCACACTCCGTTCGCGGCACAATTGCCCACCCGGTTGCGAGGCGACCAGATCTTTACCGCCATCACCCAGGTATTCGGCGTCGACGATCTGCAGGCCAACCGGAACATCGGCAGCCGACGCTACCAGGGTAGCCGCACCGCCCGCGGACAGTTCAGCACACTGTTTACTTATGATCCTTCGACTTCGCAGGATGAAATTACCGGCGATGTCCCCCAGGCGTTATTTATGATGAATTCGAAAACCCTGAACGAAATGCTGGGGACCGACCGGAATACGAAACTGGCACAGATCGCCAGGGACTTTAAAGATGATAACGATGCGATTCAGGAACTGTATCTGCTGACACTTTCACGAGTGCCCGGCAAGGCAGAACTGAAAATCTGCCAGGACTATATTCAGGAAGCAGGCAACCGGAATGACGCGCTCGAAGATCTGATGTGGAGTCTGTTGAATTCCAGTGAGTTTATCACCAAACGCTGAACGATTCCCGACAGACTTTTTGTAACCAGTTTACTTTCCAATCAATTTCCCCCTCATTATGAGGAGTTCGTTATGAGTCTTTATCACCACCAGCAGGTTCAGGCAACCCGAGGCGGTTTTTCGCGTCGCAGCTTTATCCGCAATGTTTCGCTGGGAGCATTGGCAGCCGGCACTCTGAGCTTTCATGATCTGATGAGCGTCTCCGCGGAAGAACTCCGCAAACAGGGTCGTTCAATGATCCTGCTCTGGATGTCCGGTGGCCCCAGCCAGTTTGAAACGTTTGACCCGAAACCAGGCACATCGAGCGCCGGTGACAAACAGACGATCAAGACCGCCGTTTCCGGAATTGAAATCGCCGAAGACTGGAAAAACACCGCAAAAGTGATGTCGGACATCGCGCTGATTCGCTCCATGACAAATAAAGAAGGGAACCACCAGCGGGCCACCTACCAGATGCATACCGGGTATGTGCCTTCCGGCAGTGTGAAACATCCGAGCCTGGGTTCGAACATTGTCCGTGAAATCGGTGACCGCGAACTGGATATCCCCTCAATCGTCTCAGTGGGAGCAACGGAAGGAGCCGGTTTCCTGGGTGTGGACTTCGAACCATTTAACATTAACAACCCGGGAAACATCCCCGACAATGTCGCAGCAACCGTGACAGACAAACGCTATCAGAAACGCCTGGGACTGCTGGGCCGACTGGATACCGAATTCGCCAGTCGTGGCGGTGAAGTCGTTGTGAAGAACCATAGCAAAATTTATAACAAAGCCTCTTCGCTGGTAATGAGCCCGCAAACCAAAGTATTTGACTTGAGCCAGGAATCGGCAGAACTGCGTCGAGAATACGGAGAGAACAACTTTGGTAAAGGCTGCCTGCTGGCAAGGCGGCTGGTGGAAGCAGGTTCCACATTTATCGAAGTCCGTTCCAATGGCTGGGACAATCATGCTGATATCTCAGAAACGCTTTCCCCGCGCGCCCAGGAAGTGGATGCCGGAATGGCGGCCTTGATATCCGACCTGAAACAGCGGGGCATGCTGGATAAAACTCTGGTGGTCTGGATGGGTGAATTCGGCAGAACGCCGAAGATCAATGCCCGTGCCGGTCGCGACCATTATCCCCGCGTCTTCTCAGCCGCCCTGGCCGGTGGTGGCGTTAAAGGAGGACAGGTGATTGGCTCTTCGACTAAAGACGGTTCCGCCGTCCAGGACCGACCGGTTGAAGTGACCGACCTGTTCTGTTCGATTTGTCAGTCGTTACAGGTCGAACCCCGCAAAGAAAACATGAGTCCGCTGGGCCGCCCGATGAAAATCGTCGATGGCGGAAAAGTGGTCAACGAACTCTTTTCCTGAGAACTCTTTTCCTGAACTTCACCAGTGGACCACACAGTCCAGGCTTATGCTCCGGAAGCGGCTGCTTCACTGAGTGCTTTGGCCTGGGCTGCCGAGGTATCCATGGAAAGCGTAATGGTGACAGACCAGCGGCCGTTTTCATCCGCGACGAACTCCCAGTGCGGGATCACCACGGAACTCTGATGCACAAGTTCATAGCCGCCTTCAGACTGACTGATGGTTTCAATCGGGAACGTCCAGATACTGGCCGGCGCGGAAAGATCCAGGGCTGCATCCAGTCCCAGCCATTCATCGACCAGGCCAATGCGGTCCGTTTTTTCCAGATCGAGTTTTGACTCGAGCTGGCCGAGTTGTTTGCCCAGATGATTGTAGTAATAGCGGTCACTGGCTCCGGCGGCCATGCCGGCAAAGTTAAACTCGACGCCAAAATTCAGCGGGACTTCTGCAGGCAGATGTGAAAGTTCGTAATGAATTTCCAGCGAGCCCGAAGCATTCTTCGCCAGGGAAACCGTTTTCGTGAGTTCAATTTCATAAGGTCCGACATAACCTTTGCGAACCATTCGTACTTCGCAGTCCTCATCGGTTCGTTTGAGCGAGCTGAGATAGACTCCCTGCACAAAATCGCCCACTTCCCCGCCGCCCTGAATAACGGTCTCCAGGTCGACGCCTGGCTGGAAGAAGTGATCCACCAGTGATTTGCGGGGGGTATGATCGTACTGCAGTTTTTTCTCAAGGCCGGGCTGTTTGAAGCGGACGGCATTATGAATCTTGCCGATATCCTCTCCGTTCTGCGAACCTTGCTGCTGTTCAATGGCTGCCTGGCGAATGATATCGTGATATGGCTCAGGACGTCGATCAAGGGTCGCCAGCAGATTATGTTTGGCACCCCGCACGTCCAGTTCATATAGATGCCCGCCTTGTGCCGGTGCGAGATAACAGACTAGGCGATTGCTGGCCATCCTGATCTCTTTCCGGGCATCCAGATTGAAGTCACCCACTTCTACTGCGAGCCAGTTGGCATCCCGGTGCGTAATTTTCTCCAGCAGCGTGTCGGCTGAGATCAGATGTTTGTAAATCGCGTTCCGCAGGTGAGGCAGATACAGCCCGCCGAATGCGCCGTGCCAGTAAGGACAGTTACATTGCGCGCGGTAAAGCTCGGTGCGGGCTTCGTGCAATGCGGGCAGGTCTTCTGCGTCGACGCCGGTCTCTTCCAGACTCTGCAGACGGTTACTGACTTGCAGCATTCGGGTATACATTTCGTTGAGTTCCGCGTATTTAACCCGGAAGTTACGCCAGAATCCGCCACGCAGATAAGGTTTGAGCCGATCAAAGCCTTCGGCCTCTGCAAATTTTTCTTTGAGCTCGGCCAGTTCCAGCTGTCGCTCTGAAGAGAGCGCCCACTCATTCATTTCACGGTAACTGGCATCAGGCAGATAACAACTGCCCAGCGGCGAAACGGTATCGACCGATTCCGAAAGTGTGGTGACTTTCAACCAGTCGCTGTTCTGACGCAGCAGGTCGAGAAACTTTCTCAGCCAGCCATCGCGGTAAACGTGATCGTAGGTACCTGGCCAGGCGCCGAATTTTTCCCCGTCATCACCGAAGACAACGACTGAATGAGGATGATGGTCGGCAATCTCTTTCAGGTAATGAATTGTTTCTACGGGATCGGTAAAGGGAATCTGGTAGCGGAGTGTTTCATTGTCCGGGAAAATCTTGAGCAGGCGGCCTTCGTCTTCCGAAAGATAGTAGCCGTGCATTTTATCTGCGCGAATTCCGGCAGCACTGAAGTGGGAATCATCCAGCAGGGTGAATTCCATGCCGGCATCAACCAGATCAGAGACAAATGACTGTTCCCAGACCCGTTCCGGCACCCACATGCCGCGGACCGGAGTTCCAAACAGTTTTTTCAGATAGTCGGAATAGGCGGTAATCTGTCCGATGCGGTCACAACGGGGAATGCCTGCCAGGATCGGTTCATAAAAGGGACCGCCCAGGATCTCGACCTGCCCTGATTCCGCCAGTCCACGAACCCGATCGATGTATTCCGGATGCGCTTCGACAAGCCATTCCATCAGGCTGCCTGAGGTATGCAGAGAAAAAGGGATATCAGGGTATTCTGATAAAACGTCGAGAAATGGTTGATAGCTGTTTTGATAGGATTCTTCAAAAACGCCTTCAAAATTCCCAACGGGCTGATGGTTGTGAATGACCAAAACAAGCCGAAGTCGACAGCCCATGGGCCGCATCCTTTCATCCGTGTGATACACAGAACTTTCGATTACGCTGTAAAACTGAACGGTATCAAATACGTGGCGGGTCGCCTCGCAGCCTGCGTTAAGCGCTGTACCAGCAGGACTTGAAACGATTCTGGCTTATCTTAAAGCCAATCTTTTTGTAATCATAGAGGACTTTTCCGGATAATAAAATCCAAGTCCCCTTAAAATCGACACGAACGATCTCGAAATACCGCTGGAGGAAGGTCAATTGTTAAAGCAGGTAAGATTTCACCAGTTTGAGTAACTGCGACAATTCCTAACGCGATACTTACCTCTCTATTTTCCCTGAGTGATATCCCTGTAGTCCGAACCGGAACCGGGTGAATCAGAAAGACGGTCTAATGTGTTCAGGAGCACAACTGCCGTTTCAGTTGCTCAATGGCGTGCTCGGGATAAACCGGGTTGATGAAGGCATTGGAGGCGAGTTCAAATCCCGCGAGATGAGTCAGACGCGGATAGATCCGCAGACTCCAGGTATAGCCATCCTGTTCTCTGGTATCATAGGGGGGCATCTGGATCACATAATTGAGATCGTGACGTCCGAGCAGCGATTCCAGACTAAATAAAAGACGACGGGTGATTATTGCCAGATCATCGAGTTCCCGGTCGCTGGAGTGATCGAAGTGTGTTTTCAGAGATCGGGGAATAACCCATGTTTCAAAGGCGAAGCGGCTGGCGTAGGGACAGATGATATCAAAATAATCGGTGGACATGACCCGTCCGGAAAATCCGTCTGCTGAGTCTTGCGCTAAGGTTTTGAAGAGCGAACAACCATGCTCAGACTGATACTCCCGAGCCTGCTGCACCTCCTGCTGGAGCGCCTGCGGGATCAGATGACTGGCGAGGAGTTGTGAATGTACGTGTCCCAGTGAGGCGCCGCCCAGGATCCCCTGATTTTTGAAGACGAGCGCGTAGTTGATGCGGGGGTCATCACGATGGGCGGCGACCCGCTGTCGATAAGCCTGAAACATATACTGAAACTGTGTCGGGGAGAGTCGAGATACCTGGGTCTCAAACTGGGGACACTCGACAATGACCTCATGGACGCCATATTCTTCTGAGTCGGAAACGGGAGTCAGCGCAGGATACTTGTTGGCAACGACTCTCAGCTTCCAGCCTGGCTGGTTGGCCCTGGTATCTGGAGATCGGATGGCAAACAGTTCCGGCGTAGTCTCGGATTCTTTTCCTTCCGCAAACGGATCGGAGTCAATCTGTTCCTGTGTGGGGACATAATGATTGGCATTTTCTGAAAGTTTGATAGGCCGCCGGGCACGTTCCGGCGCAAAGATGGTGGTAAAGCCGGTAAGAGGGTCGGTTCTGATCTCTGACATCGATTCCCGTCATCATAAAGGGATAAAAGAAGTTTAACTGCCTGCTAAGAAGTGGCAGACACTGACTGGCTGCTCTTATTTCGATAACTGCTGGCACGCTGATAGACGGACAGGTAGTTTTGAGCGCTCTGTTTCCAGGACCAGTCTTTTGTCATGCCATTCTGAATCAGCTGATTCCAGAGCGGCTTATCGTAGTATGCATCGATGGCGCGCCGCATCTGTCGATAGAGTACCGTCGCATCAAAGTGCCAGAATGAGAAACCATTTGCGGTTCCGTTCTCCAGGTTCTCAGCGTGTGCATCCACGACGGAATCAGCCAGGCCTCCGACTTCATGGACAATGGGGACTGTCCCATACAGCAGGCTATACATCTGATTCAAGCCGCAAGGCTCAAACTGGCTGGGCATCAGAAAGAGATCCAGGCCGGCCTCGATCTGGTGTGCCAGCCCTTCATCAAAGCCGATATATGTGGCCACTTTATCCGGGAAGCGTTTCGCAAGTTCAGAGAAAGCGGTTTCATGTCGGGGATCGCCGGTTCCCAGAAAGACCATCTGAACGTCAGTCGCCAGCAGATTTTCGGCCGCATCCAGAATCAGCGAGAAGCCTTTCTGATCAGTCATCCGCGAGATGGTACCCAACAGAGGGGTATCCGGTTTCCGAGGCAGCCCCATGCGTTCCTGGAGAGCGGCTTTGCACTTCGCTTTTCCTTCAGACAATGTATTGACGGAATAATGGGCGGCCAGATGCGGATCGGTCTCAGGGTTCCACTCACTGGTATCGACTCCGTTCAGAATACCAACCAGTCTATCAGAGTGAGATTCGAGTACGCCATTCAGACCATAACCGAAGCGTTCGGTACGGATCTCTTTTGCGTAGGTAGGACTGACGGTGGTGATCATGTCCGAGAAGACAATCCCGGTTTTGAGCAGATTCAATTGACCAAAATATTCCATCTGATGCCGGTTGAAGTACTTCCAGTCAATACCGGTCAGCAGCATGTCCCAATGCCAGTACTGTCCCTGGAAGGCCATATTATGAATCGTATAAACGGCGGCTGTATTTTCGAATCCGGGCCGATTCTGATATTCAATTTTCAACAGTGCCGGTATGAGTCCGGTCTGCCAGTCATTGGAGTGGATGATATTCGGCTGCAAATTGAGCTGTGACGTGAACTCCATCACCGCGCGACTGAAGAAGATGAACCGTTCACAGTTGTCCTGATAATCTCGCCCATTTTCATGATAGAGCTCGGGACGATCAAAATAGCGTGGCTGATCAATCAGATAAACATCCACTTTCGAATCGGGAAAAGACGCCTTTAACAGGCTGGCTTCCACCTGCTTGCTGCCGACAGGGATCATTACTTTTTCAGGACAGGGTTCGAAATCGTCGGAGGAAATGCCGCGTCTGGCTGTCGACTGGGGATAAAAGGGCAGAAACAGGCTGACTTCATGCCCTTCTGCAGCCAGTGCTTTCGATAATGCGGAGGCCACATCGGCCAGTCCACCTGTCTTGGCAAATGGAATCGCTTCTGAGCTCGCTACGACGATTTTCATAAATTCCCAATCTATTCGGATCTCAAATCCTGCTGAATGTCTACAATGTTTTGTAGCATTCTATACGTAATCAACGGTGGAAATAAATGGATCTGCTCACGAGAGTCACGGTGATTCCTTGAATTCGTCCCACTCTTTCCAAGATATCTTTGAATACTTAAAATCTTATATGATTTGTTTTTACGAACCAGGCGCAGAGTGACTGTGAAACTAAATTGCACATGGTTCTGGTTTTACCTGTTTGTACAGTAATATTCGCTGACATCTCGCTCAAAATAGCGAATGTGTAATTGCAGATCAATTTCAGTTTCGTGATAGTATAGCTTCATTTACGTGATGCCGTCGAATCGGGCATTCAGTTATCAACCACCATATTCTGTTTACCGGACATGAAATATCGTGTCTTATCAGACCTGGAATGGTACGTTGGTCGAAATGGTCCGCACGCTCGTTGGCGTGCTCGCCTGGCATTGATCAACTGTCAATACAGGATTGATGGACCACGAATCTGTCAGAATCTTACTTTGCAACGAATCAGCAGCACGACACAGAATTTCCATATTGACCATGACTGACCCTTTAAACGCGGAGAAACTGAACGGACCGGGCGACGAGCTACAGGATCGTCCGGCGGAAGCCCCTGTTTCAACAGCCGTTCCCCGCATCCACCATGACGCTTATACCTGGCAGCTGCCGGCGGAAGAAATTACGCTGCGAATTCGCTGGTTCGGGTTGTGTGTCGGGTATGTACTGGTCAACTTTGGCGGAAACAGCTCTGCCATTCAGGTTCCCCAGTTGAACTGGATTCTGACATTAGGTGCCATCTATGCATTGGCGGATACCTACTTCAGCTTTCGCGGTCGCGTCTTTCTGGGTGAATGGCCTCTGATCATTTCAGTGATGGAAGCGTTATTCATCGGTCTGCTCTGCCACTATGACGCCGGTTTAAACAGCCCGTTCCGATTTTATTATCTGCTGTCACTGATTGTCTGCTCCATTCGACACTCGCCACAGATCGCGTATCTGACACTGGGGCTGCATCTGATCAGTTATTCGACACTTTTATTCTCCAACCGTCCGTCTGACTGGGTCTCGCAGCTGTTGCTGATGATTGTCTGGATGGGCTGGGTCGCGTGGGCGAGCATTGCCTTTTCTCAACTGGTCAAACGCACGAGTATGGAGCTTTCGCTGGCGAACTCGCAGTTGAAGCAGAACCAGGAACTGCTGGAAGATCGTATCGCCCGTCGGACAAGCGACCTGCAGGAATCGCAGGCGCTGTTGGTTCAGCAGGAAAAACATGCCGCTTTCGGACTGCTGGCAGCAGGAATTGCGCACGAAGTGGGAAACCCGCTGGCGGGCATCAGCTCACTCGTACAACTGCTCAACCGCCATAACAATGATGAATACACAAACAAACGACTGGATGAAGTCGACGCACAACTGCGAAGAATTCAACGGATTCTTCGCGAGTTGATCGATTTCAGCCGCCCGGCAACAACCGAGCGGAATCGCTGCCAGATCAATGAACTGATTACCGAATCGTTGAACATTTCAAAATATTACAAACGGAAAAAGGGGAAAAATATTATCACCCGCTTTGCGGAGGACCTGCCTGTGGTACAGGTCGTGCGTGACCAGCTGGTGCAGGTGTTCCTGAACCTGATTCTGAATGCGATGGATGCGACTGAAGAAGGTGAATCGATCGAAATTACCACCGAAGCCCGCGGGGGACAGATCGTGATTTCGATTCATGACGACGGAGAAGGTATCCGTGAAGAAGATAAAGCGAGGTTGTTTCAACCCTATTTCACAACCAAGGCTAAAGGAACGGGGCTGGGCCTGTTTGTGTGTAAAAATATCCTGGAACACTCCAATTCCGGTACAATTGAAATTGATGATACGGTAAAAGATGGTGCCCGGTTCATAGTCTCCCTGAATTGTGAGGAGTTACAGGGAGCAGCAGATATTCCTCCCGGACCGGCAAAAGAAATTAAATTTGTAACGACCTGAATTGAATGAAGAAGAGGACGAACTCCAACGTGCAACTTAATCGATCCGTACTGATTGTCGAAGATGAAGAAGTCATTCGGACTTCGCTGGCAGAATTTCTCACCAGTGAAGGATATGAAACCATGCAGGCTTCTACGGTAGCCAGAGCGCTGGAACTGGCCCGCGATCGGGATTTTAACGTCGCGATCTGTGACGTGCAGCTGCCGGATGGAGATGGCATCGAACTTCTGCGGCGCCTGCAGAATATCAAGCCGAGTATCTTCGTGCTGATCATCACGGCTTATGCGACCGTCGAAAACACGATCTCTGCCTTCAAAGCGGGTGCCTTTGACTACCTGGTCAAACCGGTCATTTTTGACGATCTGTCTCATAAGTTGAATCGCCTGTTCGAATACCAGAAAATATTCTATGAGAACCAGATCTTAAGAAGGGAACTGGCCCGCAGTCCGGGAATTGAAGAAGTGGTAGGCAGCAGTAAAGCGCTGCAGAAACTGCAAAGCACGATTCGAAAAATTGCAGCGACCAATTCTAATGTGCTGCTGTCTGGTGAATCGGGAACGGGGAAAGAGCTGTTTGCCCGATCGATCCACTCGAATGGCCCGAACCGAGAACAACGCTTCCTGGCCGTCAACTGCGGCATGCGACCGATCGAACTGCTCGAGTCTCAACTGTTTGGGTCGGCCAACAGTTCGCTGCAGTACCCCGCTTCCGAGCAGATTGGCGTCTTTAAAAATGCCGATGGCGGAACCGTGTACCTGGATGAGATTTCGCAACTGCCTCTGGGAACGCAGGGCAAACTGTTGCGGGCAATTGAATACGGCGAGATTCTCCCGCTGGGGAGTGCCGAGCCTGTGAAAGTCGATGTGCGACTCATTGCTTCAACAACCCAGGACCTGACCGAGATGGTCAAGTCAGGGGAATTCGAAGAAGACCTGTTTTATCGACTGGACGGTATGAAAATCCATATTCCCGCATTGCGGGAACGCGTTGATGACATTCCGGAACTGGTGGAATATTTCATCTCCAAGCATTCCCGTAAAATGGGAAAACGTGTCACAGGAGCTACCAGTGAAACCATTCGCACACTGATGTCTGCGGAATGGAAAGGCAATGTCCGGCAGTTGGATAATGCCATCGAACGCGCTGTGATGATGTGTGACGAAACGCTGATCTGCCTGAACGATCTGCCCCCGGAACTGCATCAGAACGAGCCGCCGTTACCAGATGTAGACGACCTGCGACTGGCGCTGCGACATTACGAACGAATGCATATCACACGCGTATTGAAAGACAGCACGGATAAACGGGAAGCCGCCAAGCGGTTAAAGCTTGGCTTGTCCAGCCTGTATCGTAAGATTGAAGAACTGGACATTGAGCTGGAATAATCCAGGTTTATCTGCAGAAACTCAAATCCGGTTTAATGGGTGAGTTTCGTCTTCGCAGGAGCATCTGCCTGTTTTGTCTGTACCTGCGGAGGGACGATATAATAGTCGCTGTATCCAGGCCCTGAACCGTAGTCGTAATCGCCAAATTTTCCGGACTGGACACCGTTCGCCAGCAGCCCCGTCACTTTGATCCCATTGGTCTGAATAATCTGCTGTACCTTGCGGATCACTCCTCGACGGTTCTTGTCGATGCGAACGACCAGCAATACGCCATCAACGATGGAAGCAATCACCGAGGGATCGCTGACAACCACCAGAGGCGGCGTATCAATCAGAATATAGTCGTATTCATTTCGCAACTGTTTTACCAGTTCCGAGAATCCTCGAGACATCAGCATTTCGGACGGATTTTCAGGCAACATACCTGCTGTCAGAATCGAAAGATGAGTGACGCGGGTTTCCCGAATCGCAGTCTGCGCATCGATCTCACCATTCAGAACATCTCCGAGGCCAATCGAATTGGCGAGTCCAAACAGTTTATGAATGGTAGGCCGCCTGAGGTCGGCATCAACAATCAGAACTTTTCTACCAGTCTGAGCAATCGCCAGCGCCAGGTTGGAAATCGAGGTGGTTTTCCCATCTCCGGGTTCGGCACTGGTCATCTGCAGAACTTTCGCACCGCTGCGATCTGTTTTTAATAACAGAGATGTGCGCAGTGAACGAAACGACTCTGCTTCGCGTGAAGCGGGGCGATAGTAGTACCACAGCGCGGGGGCAAATTCACTGTCATCAACGACAGCATCACTTTCAGCGAACGAAGGTACTTCTCCCAGGATGGGCAGATGCAGTTGATTACGAATTTCGTCGACAGACTTCATGGTGGTGTCCCGCATTTCACGGAAGTAGGAGAATGCCAGGATCAGTCCCAGCCCTGCTCCGGCACCTGCCATCAGGAATTTCAGCTGGCGTTTAATGACCAGTTCATCTTTCACAGGCGCGAGCTGAGTCAGCGTGTAACCACTATTGCCTTGTGAAACTTTTTCGACGAGTAACTGTTTGAAAATGTTATCCCGTTGTGATTTGAGCTGGGCAATTTCTTCATTGTAAGACTGATCGACCACCTGAAAATCACCGACTTTTTTGGCCAGTTCGGTTTCCTGGTCAAATATTTTTGTCAGTTCCAGCTCCCGGTTCTCCAGTTCTTTCAGTTGCTGTTCCATAGACTTGAGATAGACATTCACGAAATCCACGTCTTTGGTCTTTGCAACCTGAAATTCACCAGACTCCAGATTGTCTGCAGAAATATCGAGTCCCTGGCGACGATAGAGATTGATGATCGTTTCGATGCTGCGATTCACGGCGTCCAGGTCAGGATGATTTTTCTGAAAGTCGCGTTCCAGTCGATTCTTCTGAATCAACAGAGGCATCAAATGTGTTTCTAATGCGGTGCGGGCACGGTCGACCTGACTTGTCCCCGGAGAGGCAATCTGACCTTCGCTGGTATTACCGTTGGCAGCCTGCCCACGCGTTTGTCCCATGAGAAACTGCTGGGCCAACAGCTCAAGCGTCTCTTTAGATTCACCACTGGCAATCGCGGCTTTGAGCGAATCAATTTTTGATTTGAGTTCGGTCAGTTTCAGCAGGTTCAGACGGCGTTCGTTATCGATCGCTTTGACCCGTTCCTGGTGCACGTTGGTACTGCCGGCCACTGCCGCTTCAGATCCGGGTGTACTCTCCCAGTACAGCGGCGCATTTTCGCGGAACTTCTGGTATTCACTTTTCTTCAGTTTCAGTTCGGTGGCAATCTGCTTCTCAGCCTGCTTCAACTGCTGAATGATGTCTTCGGTGTTTTCCTCGCGGACTTCATGCAGATAACGCTTGTAGGCATCGACGATCGCCTGTGTGACAACCCGGGCATCTTTGGCATTCGGGTTTTCATAGGTAAGCGTCAGGATGTTGAGGAACGCGCGGTCGTTACCGGAAATTCGTTTGACTTTCAGGGAATCGATAATATCCTGGGTCGGATCTTTTTCACCTGCCAGTGTAGAAAGCTGATTCAGTTTGGCTTCTTTAACTGCTTCACCCACAATTCGCGGGCTCTTGATGACATCGATATGTGCCGTGAGTTCACCGAAAGTCTGAATTTCCCCATCCTTGATCGGCACCGGGTTTTTCTGCGAGACCTGAATTTTCGTGTTTGCAGAGAAGATCGGGCCGAGCTTCATATACGCCGCCTGCCCGAGCAGCAGTCCGGTCGCCAGTCCTAAAACCAGCAGGTATTTATTGCGCAGCAGAAGCCTTACAATATCGACACCGGGGCCGGAAGAGTTCACTTCTGCGTTCTCTTCCATTCCATCGATGGCGAAATCGGATTGCTGATCCAGAGGTTGAAAGTCTGTATTCACGACAGCGGGTCCTGATCTATTTACTCTGCAAATGCATTAATTCAAAAATCGAAGTGATAAAATTTTCTGAAAGCCGCGGGCTGACTGATTAACAGCCGCCCAGGCATTTTTTGGATTCAGAACTGGTTGTGCCTGCGTACCAGTCAATGGTTTTCCGCAGTCCTTCTTCGATTTCTACAACAGGTTCGTAACCGAGGTCACGTTGTGCGGCAGAAATGTCTGCCCAGGAATGTTTGACATCGCCTGTACGCGCCGGCTGAAAGTCAGGATCGTATGGTTTGTCCAACTGGTTACAGATGAATTTCAACAGATCGATCAGATTCAACGAACTGCCACAGGCAGCGTTATAAACGTTTCCGGAGACTTTGTCCGCCGGTGCCTGGGACGCCAGAATATTTGCCTGAACCACATTGTCTACGAATGTGAAATCGCGAGACTGCAGACCATCACCAAAGATCATGGGGCGGCGTCCTTCCAGCAACGCGGAAGTAAACAGGGGAATGACAGCCGAATAAGGACTGTTGGGATCCTGGCGGGGACCAAAGACATTAAAGTAGCGAATACGGACCGTTTCCAGGTCATAGGAATTGGCAAACGCCTGACAGTATAATTCGCCTGCCAGTTTCGCAGCGGCATAAGGTGACAGAACTTCGGGAGTCTGGCCTTCATGCTTGGGCATCTGTTCCTGGTTGCCATACGCACTGCTGGAGCCGGCATAGACAACGCGCTGCACGCCAGAACGGCGGGCGGCATCAAGAACATGAACCGTTCCGGTCACGCAGGCTTCATGTGTATCGAGAGGATGTTCCACGCTACGGGGAACAGAAGCCAGCGCGGCCTGGTGGAAAACAATCTCTACACCAGCGGTGGCCTGTTCGACTGCTGCCAGATCCCGCAGATCTCCCTGCACGAACTCAACATCGTCTTTTATATGTTCCAGATTATGCAGTGCGCCTGTACTCAAGTTATCGAAGACGCGTACACGATGACCGTCTTTAATCAGACGTGTCGCCAGATGAGAGCCAATAAATCCAGCGCCGCCGGTCACTAAATAATTTGTCACGATTAATTTTCCTGCATTGATTTTGTTCGGTGGAACCCACGTTCTACTGGCAGACGCCCGCGCCTGTCAGACGAAGTTCCCGTAACCTGTACCTTCAATGTAGCATTCGTTTCGCTGGAAATCCGAAATGAATTCCAGGGATTCGTGTTCGAAAGGTTCGAATCCGGATCGATGCCTGCATATCAATGCATTATAAGCAGGTATTTCTCGTACAACCAAAATAATCTGCAGGCTGCAGGAAGCCCAATGGGGACCGGGGACAGACAGGCTCAGACCAAAAAAGCATAAAACCGCTATAATTGCTACCTGAAACGGAGCTTGTAACGATTATAGACATTTTACAGAATCAACCCGTTCGTGCAGGAAAATCATACGCGACTGATTCAGAAACTTATTTTGTACCGGGTCCGAAGGGAGAAAAACGCGCAATCATGATGCCTGCTGCCACAGAAGCATTCAGGGAATCTACGATACCGGTGGGGGTCAAACGGGTCACCACATCACACTGTTCCAGCGTGAGGTGGCGCAGTCCTTTCTCTTCATTGCCAATCACGACCATCCACGGGCGATCCTGGGAATAAACGGAGACATCTTCTTCGGCATGTTCTGAGGTTCCCATAATCCAGACACCGGTTTCTTTGGCCTGGGTCATCGACCGGCTCAGATTGGTTTCGACGGCAAACGGCACCGCTTCCATGCCCCCGGACGCAACATCGTAAACGGTTGCATTGATGGGAGCAGAACGGTCTTTGGTCAATACGATCCCGCGAACACCAAAGAACGCAGCCGTTCGAAAAATAGCACCGATGTTGTGCGGGTCCTGAATACAATCCAGCGCCAGCCAGAGTCCGCCTGTTTCCTGACCAGAGTCCGGAAAGAGTTCACTGAGCACAAATGGGGTACGGGGTTTGACCAGTGCGACTGAACCCGCGGTGCGGCGTCCCTGGTCTTCGGCCTGACGGCGTTTCATCTTCTGGGGCGCTGATTTTTTGATCACGACGGGAATCCGCTGACTGCGTGCTTCGTCGGCAACATCTCCCCAACTCCCCTGCGCGGAACCAGCCGTGAGACGAATCTCGGTGACATCAATGGGACGGGTCTGCAGAGCCGCCATTACACTGTGTGGATTTTTCAGCTCCAAAGCCACGAGAGCAGATTCCTGAATCAAAACGGGAGAATACAACAGGTCCGACAGCCCGATGTGTCGTAACCAGAAAGCAAAGGGTAGGCGCTCACTGTGTGAGATTCAAGGAGTGCGCGTCTCAGAATGTTCGTTCTCACCGAGTTTTTCGCGGGAATAATTCTGCAGATCGGATGTTTTAATGCGATTCATGCCGACTGAGGTATCATCCAGATCCGAGAGAACCCCCTCCTGTGACAGGCTCATGCGGACAGGCAGACGTGCGGTGAACTTGCTGCCTCGACCAAATTCGCTTTCCAGAAAGACTTCACCATCGAGCAGTTTCGAAAGTTCGCGAATGATCGATAATCCGAGACCCGTCCCTTCATAAGAACGACTCATTGTGTCCCGCGATTCAGAAGAAGATTTTCCCTGGCGGAATTTTTCGAAAATATGTTCCTGCTCATCCAGGGGGATCCCGATGCCTGTGTCCTCAACGATGAGGTCCATGAGTTTCGGATTCTCTCCGCAGAGCCTGGCAGCGACATGGACTCTGCCACCTTCCGGCGTAAACTTGATGGCATTGGAAAGCAGGTTATTGAGAATCTGTTGTATTTTGATGGAGTCCTGAAACAGAATAGGAATCTTCGGATCAATTTCGGAGGTCAGCTCAATATTCTTTTTATCTGCCAGTGGGAGCATGTTCCCCACCCGACGCTCAATCAGATCCGCCACGGTAATTTCGGAAAGCTGCAGTTCCATTTTTCCGCTCTCGATTTTAGCCAGATCGAGCACATCATTGATCTGGGCCAGCAGATTTTTTCCGGACATCTGAATATTGCTGACATAACGTTTCTGCTTCTCGTTGAGATCTTTGGAATTGGCGAGCAGATCACTGAAACCCAGAATACTGTTGAGCGGCGTACGCAGTTCGTGACTCATGGTCGCCAGAAACTCGTCTTTGAGCTTGTTCATTTCATAGAGCCTGAGGTTGACCTGCGCCAGCTCGTCGACTTTGGTATCGAGGTCGGTATTGACGGTCCGCAGTTCCTCCTGCACGGTGACCAGGTGACGGAGCATGCGGTTGAATGCATAGCTCAGTTCTTCAAATTCGTCTCCCGTGCGGATGTCGGCCCGCAGATCCAGATTGCCGTGCGCGATTTCATCACTCACATCTTTCAGGTGCAATACGGGTTTTACAATCACATATCGTACAATCGCGTAAGCGGCCAGCATCGCCAGGACAGCGGTCACAAGAGCCGAAGCCAGATTGATGGCGTTGTTCCAGTTCTGTGCCTGTTCGACTTTCTGCGAGGGGAAGCGAATATTCACAATGCCGATGAGTCCGCCCAGTTCCAGATCGGGATCATCGCGGAGACGATGACAGGAGACACAGGATTCCGTCGCATGAATGGCACCGTAATACTGAAACTTGCCTTCCGTTTCATCGCGGTAGAAGATTTCGTTTTCTCCCTGCTTGATGCGTTCCAGCGCTTCATAGCCGGCGCTGTCGATGGGGCGTTCTTTGGAATCCGCATTAGATGGATTCGCTTTAAACACTGCCCAACTGTAGTCGCCGAGATCCTGGGGTTTGACAGACTGTGCGATCTTTTCAATCAGCATGCGGTACTGATCGTTCGACTCGGACCATTTCCAGTGCTTCTCCAGAATGATCGGCGCGACCAGCAGACGGGCGGAGGTTATGTTCTGATCGTTCAGAACCTGATTGTTCAACCAGGTATTCAAAGAAAAGCTGGCCGTAATTAATACGAGCAATCCGCCCCCAAACAGGTAGCGGCACTTGCGTTCGAGGTTGGTTTCCCCCAGCAGTTTTTTGAAAGCACGATAGGACATGGATTACCAGCGGGTATGAGATCCGAAACAGATGCGGCGAAGTCGCTTTAACATCTCTCAGGTGATCTTATTCCAAAATTGTCTGTATAGAAAAGCATGATTCGACAATTCTCACCTCAATTCAGTGAAATTAATCAGATTTCAGTTTACGACGGTATGATCTGACAACAAGGACAGAAAAACGTAGATCGCTGGGCCTGGACAATCCTGACAATCTGTGCTCCCTTGCAGGACGGACAGTTTTTTTCTTCCTGACCATACACCTGATGTTGATTCTGATAGCCTCCCGACTGATTGAGAGCATTCCGATAGGTTCCATCGCCGAGTGTGGATCCTTCATAGCGAATCGCAGTTTTCAGAATCTGCTGCATGGCTTTGTGCAGCGATCTGATTTCTGCCGTCGATAATTGATCGGCGGTCCGTTCAGGATGAATACGACTCTGGTGGAGCATTTCACTGGCATACAGATTACCGATTCCAGCGACCATTTTTTGATCCAGCAAGGCGACTTTGATGGCACGACTGGTTTTCGCCAAGCGCTGTTTCAATTCATTGGCTGTAATCTCAAGTGCATCGGGTCCCAGTTTCTGCGGTCCGAGGACCAGATCCTGTTCCTTCTGACTGAGCAGTTGAACCGTGCCCAGGCCTCGGCGATCCCAGAACCAGAGTGATCGGCTGGACCGTCCTTTCTGCAAAGTCCACTCCAGCCGCAGATGACCGGTATCAGGGGGATCAGACAGTAACATCAGTCCAGTCATACGGGGTTCAATGACGAACGAATACTCATTTTCCAGATCCAGGATCACACGTTTTGCACGACGTCTTACGCAAGTTACAGTTTGATTTAAAGCTTTTGCTCGAATGGATTTAATGCCCGGCTTCATGGAAATGGGCTTACACGGGCAGGGACAATTTCGAAAGTCTTTTATTTTGCGGCCTTCCACGGCCTCGCGGATGCCGCGGACCATGGTCTCTACTTCAGGCAGTTCTGGCACGATAATACTTTCTGTATCGATCGCAGGAATTTCAGGGTGTTACGGATTTTGAACGAAGTGTTTCTATTCTACTACTTGTAACTGTTCTTTGGATGTCAAAGCTGAGCTGAAATAGGAAGACCAAGAAATTTAAGATTATGCTTGACGTCAGGGCAAAGTTGGACGATCCTAGTACATAAAGCCCTTAAACTTCCCATCTTGCAGAACGTACACATCCGAACTGCAAGCTTGTCCGTTAATATGTTGTGCCTATTGGAGAGCGTCCATGCGCCCTAATCACCCTCGTGTCGGCTCCAGTGCTGTTTCAGTTCTGGCAACCGTTGTCTGTTTAGCTGTAGTTTTGGGAGTCACCTTTTACCTGGTGAATCCCCGGTCTGAAATGACTGTGGAAAAAGCATCAGAACAGGTTCAGGTGCAGGATGAAACACCACTCGTACTGGAAAAACAGGAAACCGTTGCGGTGACTCCCGCAGCAGAAATAAAACCAGTCGCAGAAACGCCACGTGTATCACCTGAAGAACAGGTTGCCGCACACCTGTCAGCAGGGGAATTCGGACAGGCGATTGAAGTCGCTGAAACGGTATCGAACCTGCAGGAACGAACTCTCTTACTCAGAATGGTTGTCAAAGCCCAGATGGACTCCGGTGACTTTGTCGCTGCCCTGGGAACCATCAACCGTATCCCACTGGCTGAAGAACGCACTAAAGCCATGGGCGAACGAGCCCAGGCCATGTCCCTGGCTGGTGGATCGCAGTTGGCTGACTTCACAGAGCTGATTGACCTGATTCAAACACAGACTTCAGGGGGATGGATCGACGACGGATCTGGTGAAGGTTCCATGCGACAGTTCTCCGCAGGGGTCCGCGTTGATCCTAACGGCATGCTGCACCATATCAGCAAACAGGAACTGAAAGGCGAACTGGAAGCACTGGGAGTCAAAGCCCGTAAAGCCAGCCTGAATAAGAATGTTGCCCAGAACAGTCAGTTGCGTCTGGTTTCTTTGACCCGTCTGGAAAAAGAAGTGCAGCAGTTGATTGAAGAAGGTCGTTCTCCTGTTGAAACCATGAAAATGCTGGCGGGATTGACCAAGGTCGAATATGTATTTGTCTACCCGGAAGATCAGGAAATCGTGGTCGCCGGTCCGGCAGAAGCCTGGATTTATAATGAAGAAGGTCTGGCTGTCGGCGTAGAAAGCGGCCGTCCTGTTCTGCAACTGGATGACCTGGTGACGATCCTGCGAACATTCTCGGACAACGGTGAAGAAATCTTCGGCTGTTCCTTCGATCCACGTGCTGAAGGTCTGGCACGCGTCAATGAATTTGTCGCTCAGTCTAATGCCCGTGGCCCGCTGAGTGCAGGTGCCGGCGTGCGAAATTACACCAGACAGCTGAAAGAAAAACTGGGAACACAGGATATTACACTGTACGGTGTGCCTGATACATCACGTGTCGCCCGTGTCCTGATTGAAGCCGACTACCGGATGAAACTGATTGGCATCGGAAAAATGGATGCCGGCAAAAACATCCCCAGCTACTTCGATCTGCTGGCTCAAGAGAGCAATGCAAGCGGCATGAACCTCGAAGCGCTCCGCTGGTGGCTGACCATGAAATATGATTCGGTACTGCATAACCCGCAACGGACAGCATACCAGGTCGTGGGTTCTTCCGTACTCTGTCAGTCAGAGAATCAGATCGTCACTAAAGAAGGTGAACGATTACGAACGGGAAAAGCGGAGAAGCTGAACCGCGAATTCGCTGCCAACTTCACAAAGCACTATCAGGAACTGGCACAGCAGGATCTGGTTTACGCCGACCTGCAGAACATTTTCGATCTGGCTCTGGTAGCCGCCCTGATGCGAAATGAACATCTGGCAAATCGTGCCGGCTGGGAAATGACCGCCTTTGCTGCCAATGGTGTCTATCGCCCGGCTGAATTCGAAGCAGCTCACACAGTCGACACTGTTGTCAACCACCGTGTCTACAACGGCAAAGACGTTGTCGTCCAGGTTGCCGGCGGCGTGCGGGTGGATACAATTTCGGTTGTGAAAAATCAGCAGAACCTGAAAGTCTCTCCCGAAGTCGGAGCCGTTTCCGCTCAGTCTAAAGCACCTGCATTGCCCGTGGGTCGCTGGTGGTGGGATCTGGCCAACTAACCAGGTAGAAGCGAAATGGAATACTTAAAAACCGCAGCCTGAAATCGGGCTGCGGTTTTTTCATTTGCGACACCTGCTTGATTCCCCTGAAATTTACTTCACGTATCCTTTGATGCCCACCGGCTTCAGTGTCTGGGGAAAGTCTCGCGGTTCAGAATGAGCCTGCTGCATGATCTGCTGCAGATCTTTGATTTTTTCCGGATGCTGTTTCGCAAGGTTTTTCGTTTCCCCAATATCTGTACCCAGGTCGTAGAGTTCAATCGGCTGATTCATACGATTCTGTACGGCTTTCCAGTTTCCCTGGCGAATCGCACGCGAGCGAATCTTCCCCCTGGTGTATTCCCAGTAGAGGTACTCGTGTTCTGGTTGCTTCCCTTTGCCCAGGAGAGTGGGCAGAAACGAAATGCCGTCGATATCGACACCAGAGGGAACTGTAGTCCCTGCAACCTGCGCCAGTGTGGGCAATACATCCCAGAAAGCAATCTGCAGATCAGATGTTTTTCCGGCAGCGATTTTTCCCGGCCAGTTCGCGATGAAAGGAACTCGAATGCCTCCTTCATACATCGAACCTTTATGACCGCGGAGCGGCGCATTACCGTTGAAGAAATCGGTCATCTCTTTCCAGGTTCCCCCCTGCCCTCCATTATCGGAGGTAAAAATAATCAGCGTATTATCACGAATCCCCAGGTCTTCCAGCAGCGTGACGATTTCTCCCACGTGATCGTCCAGGCGGGAGACCATGCCGGCAAACGTCGTCAGACCGTCTTCCGAACCAATATAACCAGGTCGGGGATCCAGGATCTGTTTTTTGGGAAACTGACCACGATACGACTTTTCTGACTCTTCCGGGACCACCAGTTCCACGTGAGGAATAATGTAAGGCAGATAGGCGAAGAAGGGCTGCGCTTTATTTTTCTGGATGAAGGCTTTGGCGTCTTCATGAATCAGATCGTGAATGTAGCGGCCGCGCTGGTTATTTTCATTTTCAGGCAGCATGAGTCTGTGCTCATTATTCCAGATCCAGAAGGGATAATAGAAGTGGGCGTGTACCTGCAGCAGTTGCCCTGTGAAATCATCAAAGCCCTGCTGTCCGGGTCGGCCAGGTGTTCCTTCATAACCCAGGCCCCATTTGCCGAACGCACCCGTAGCATAGCCGGCGATTTTGAGTACTTCGGCAACGGTCGTGTCTTCTTCATACAACAACTGGTTCAGGTCGTTGGCACGCACGGCGGTATGCCCGGTGTGTTGTCCTGTCATCAATACACTGCGTGAAGGCTGACAGACCATCGAACCGGCATAAGCCTGCGTGAATTTCATACCTTCTGCAGCCAGCTTGTCGATATGCGGTGTTTTGATTTTTTTCTGACCGTAGCAACCAAGTTCCGCGTAGCCTAAATCGTCGGCCATGATGAAAATAATATTCGGTTTCTGTTTCTCTGTCGCTTCCAGTCTGACGGAAGCAAGGAGGTTCATACTGCAAATGACTGTCAAAATTAATAAGAGTTGTCGAAACATGATGCCAGATCCTTTCGAAGTTTTTGATTCCCTGTTTTTTTGAAATATTTACACGCTGAATTTGTATTCAGAATGCTTTTTAAAAAATCGTTTGAGATTGGTATTGACCGATTCAAAATGACTTTCTATTCTCCCCGCACCATTGGCGTTCACGCTGATTTTGAAAACATCAAACAGACCATTCCTGATAACATCACACCTCAGAATGACCGTTATCAATCCCTTTTTCAACCTTCAATAATACACTGGTGTCCGCTGAGCGATTTCATTCACTCAGTGGAAAGATCGAATGCCAAAGGCACGGATGCTGTGGCATCGATCTTTTTTGAAGCGACTAAAATGGAGTGTCCTTTGAGGCGTGTCTGTCAGGCATGAAAAATAATGGCGTACAATCGCCTCCCGGAAGTAGTACAAGTCCTTCCCCCCCCTGGGCTACTGCTTCCGGGAATTTTTATGCGCCGCGCCTGATACCGGCGCGACACTGGTACCAGGCGAAACGCAGGCGGTCAGGATTCAACCCGCGCGGGGAACCCGTCCATTTTCCCGATGACCACGATACCGGATTCAGAAACGGCAAAACCGCGACTTTTATCCGCTTCCAGGTCATAGCCGATCTCACAGCCTTTGGGGATGGATACACCTTTATCAATAATCGCATTGCGAATCTTTGCATGCCGACCCACATTCACGCCCGAGAACAGAATCGAATTATCGACTTCTGCCCAGCTGTTAACGCGTACGTTGGAGGAAATGATCGACTGGCTGACGCGACCACCTGAGATAATCGAGCCCGCACAGACCATACTGTCGACGGCCTGACCCACGCGTGGTTTATTGCCTTCACTCTGGGCAAAGACAAACTTGGGTGGTGGATCGGGTGGCTGATAGGAACGAATGGGCCAGGTATTATCGTACAGGTTTAACTGCGGGTGTACGGAGACCAGATCCATATTCGCTTCATAATACGCGTCGATCGTTCCGACATCGCGCCAGTAATAACCGTCGCCTGTATTTTTATCCTGGAAGGGATACGCGCGAATCAGGTGGTCGTCAATGATCGACGGAATAATATTCTTGCCGAAGTCATGTGAACTGTCGAGCTGAGTCGCATCATAACACAATCGTTCAAACAGGAAATTCGTATTGAAAACATAGATGCCCATCGAAGCCAGGCTTTTATCGGGATGGTTGGGCATGGGAGCGGGATTGGCCGGTTTTTCTTCGAACTTGACCACGCGCATATCTTCATCGACGCCCATCACACCAAACTGCGTGGCTTCGTCACGATCTACGGGAATGCAGCCAATGGTGACTTCCGCACCGGATTCCTTATGATCGCGAATCAGTTTGGAATAATCCATTTTATAAATATGATCGCCGGAAAGGATCAGGATGTGTTCCGAGCGGGCCCGTTCGATGGTGTAGATATTCTGATAGACGGCGTCGGCGGTTCCCTGGTACCACTGTTCGTCGATACGCTGCTGGGGAGGTAGAACGTCGATGAATTCATTCAACTCCCGACAGAGGAACCGCCAGCCCAGATTGATATGCCGATCGAGACTGGCTGCTTTATACTGGGTCAGAATCAGGATCCGACGCAGCCCGCTGTTGATGCAGTTCGAAAGTGTAAAATCGATGATGCGATAACCGCCTCCAAACGGTACAGCGGGTTTTGCTCGATCCCTGGTAAGCGGTTCCAGTCGTGATCCCTTACCACCGGCCAGAACCAAGGCCAACACATTTCGCATAATTGTTCCTTCCTCAGCATGGAACAAGGCCCAGGCGGGCTCATTCCCTGATCCATCAATGTATTCGAATAGAGGTTTTTAAAGCGCTTCATTGAACGGTTCGGACAAACCACATTCACAGACTGCCCGTGAAGGTTTTATTCCCTGCGATATGAGTTGTGCGAACGCTCTCCGTATGTTGTAGCATGCTCCGACGATGAAAGGAATTCAAAAAACAGTGTTTTGGGTAAGATCTGTTTTCTTAGTCTTCCTGACTGTGTCAGTTTGGCAGGACTGTCGTCATCCACGGTTTTGTTCATTCCAAATTATTGAAGTTCCTATAGTTTTGCAGCTTGCGACTTCTCTCGTTTGCTGGTTCATTTTATAATTTGCGGCATAAGCCTCTCACCTTCCAGACTGGAGAAAACAGCCATGAGCACCACCGACGAAAAACAGACAAAATCGTTTTATGACCGAATCAGCCATTCCTATGATATGATCGCTGATTCCAACGAGCATGTGGCCCGGGAAAAAGGGCTGACGGCGCTGGCGATTCAAGAGGGGGAATCAGTTCTGGAAATTGGTTATGGTACGGGACATTCACTGGTAGCGCTGGCGGAAGCTGTCGGGGCGGCGGGCAAGGTGAGCGGCGTGGATATTTCAGACGGCATGAAAACCGTCTCGGAAAAACGGGTCGCTGAAGCCGGCCTGGCAGATCGTGTGGAGTTGATGGTCGCCAATACACCTCCCCTCCCCTTTGCAGAAGGAAGTTTTGACGTTGTTTCAATGAGCTTTACCCTGGAACTGTTTCCGCTGGAAACCATCCCCGCAGTGCTGTCCGAAATCAAGCGGGTGCTGAAGCCGGGGGGCCGTCTGGGTGTCGTCTGCATGGCACTACCCAAAGAAGGGGAAAAAGACAGTTTCCTGGAAAAAACCTACAAATGGATGCACCAGCACTTCCCACACATTGTCGACTGTCAGCCCATCAATGCGACCGGTTTACTGCAGGAGGCCGGCTTTTCGCTTCAGGTAGATGACACCATGGAAATCTGGACGATGCCTGTCTCAGTGCTGGTAGGCATAACTCCCGCCTGATCCATCGTCAATTTCCGCTTTTCAATCCAGCTGGACAGGGGACAGCAATTCGCATGCCTGCAGAGCAACGGCAATCTGAGTCGGTTCCCACATCGGGCTCAAGCTTTCAAAAACAGCTGAGCCTGTGGGACACCGTGAATATCATCATCGGGATTGTGATCGGTGTTTCGATCTTCAAGTTGCCCAGTCTGGTCTTCGGAAACGCGGGTTCGATTGAAGCTGGCTTTGTAATCTGGGGGCTGGGAGGCCTGCTGATGCTGGCCGGGGCGCTGTGCTACGCCGAGCTGGCGTCTGCGATTCCGGAGACGGGCGGCGACTATGTCTTCCTGTCCCGTACTTATGGGAATGGGACCGGGTTTCTGTTTGGCTGGGCGCAGTTCATCGCCATCAATCCGGGCAATATCGGCATCATGTCGTATGTGTTCGCGGATTATGCAATCGAGTTTCTGAACGCCTCCGGTTATGAGATTCCCGAAGGCTGGTCGGTCGTACTGGCCTCTGCGTCTGTCTGTATTCTGATTTTCCTGAATCTGCTGGGGCTGATGGTCGGTAAGTGGGCACAAAATATTCTGACGCTGGCTAAAGTCATCGGTCTGGCGGCGATATTTGTGAGCGGCCTGTACCTGGGATTGCAGGGAACAGGCGACACTGTTGTCGAACCAGTCATAAAGCGCCCGAATTCGGAACTGCATTTTGGACTGGCGATGGTATTTGTGCTGTATGCATTTGGCGGCTGGAACGATGCGGCCTTTGTCGCTGCGGAAGTCAAAGAGCCGGGCAAAAATATTCCGCGGGCACTGATCGCGGGCACCGGGGGAATCCTGGTCATTTACCTGCTGATCAACTTAGCCTACCTGTGGGGGCTGGGTTCCACCCGATTGCTGCAGTCCTCCACACCGGCGGCAGAACTGCTGGGCAATGCCTGGGGGGATTACGGCACACAAATCATCAGCCTGATTATTATGATCTCCTCGCTGGGTGCCATCAACGGTTTGATTATTACCGGGTCCCGCGTGAACGTGCGACTGGGCATGGACCACCGTTTTTTTGCGGCCCTGGCCCGCTGGAATGTGCGAGTGAACGCCCCCCTCTATTCGCTGTTGTCGCAAGGCGTGATCTCGATCGTCATGATTTTGCTGGTGGGAACGGAAACAGGCCGTCGCCTGATCGATGCGCCGTTTACGCTGATCCAGGGTGACTTTATCAAATGGGAACAATACCAGGACGGTTTTGACACCCTGCTCGTCGCAACGGCTCCTTTGTTCTGGACTTTCTTTCTGTTGACGGGCTTGAGTCTGATCATCCTGCGGTACAAAGCGCCGCAGATGGAGCGACCGTTCCGCGTTCCCCTGTATCCCGTCACGCCGATCCTGTTTTGCCTGACTTGTCTCTACATGCTTTACGCCAGTCTGGATTATGCCCGCGGCCTGGCATTGCTGGGCCTGATCCCGGTGCTGATCGGCGTACCACTGTACTGGATGAGCCACCGAAAACCTTCTAACTGACAGAATTTCCCGATCCGTATCCCCGCTTTGTTGATGGTTCAAGAAGCTGGCGTGAGCCTTGCGATTTGTTTACCATGGATACCTGGCCGAATTTAAAGCAGTCCCAATTTAGTTACGGATCAACATCATGAACTCACGCGCCGCTTCGATTTGCCTTGTCTCCCTGTTCCTGTTGAAGACGGCTCTCTGCCCTGTCTCTGCAGAAGAAACCAAAACCATTGCTCCGCTGGAACTGCCGCGGGTCGAAGCTTCCGATCATCCTCCGTATTACAGCACCACCTACGAACAGCCAACCGATCCGAAAGAGGGGCTGTTGCAGATTGGTGTGACCTATACGCTGTGGATTCCACAAGGACTCAAGGAAGTGCGGGGCATCATCGTGCATCAGCATGGCTGTGGTTCGGGTTCGTGCACGGGCAGCGTGACGGCGGCTCACGACCTGCACTGGCAGGAGTTGGCACGCAAGAACGGCTGTGCCCTGCTCGGCCCCAGTTTTCATCAGGCCAAGGAACAGAACTGCCGCCTGTGGTGTGATCCGCGAAATGGTTCGAGCAAAGTGTTTGTCGAGTCACTGCAGAAGCTGGCAAAACTGTCGGGGCATCCTGAAGTCGCCACCGCGCCCTGGTGTCTGTGGGGTCATTCGGGAGGCGGGTTCTGGTCGAGTCTGATGCAGATGCAGTACCCGGAACGAATCGTGGCGATCTGGTTTCAGTCAGGAACCGCCTATGGTTACTGGACCAATGACGAAATTACGGCGCCCGAGATCCCAGCTGCGGCCATGCAGATTCCCATGGTGGCGAACCCGGGTCTGAAAGAAAAAGAAACCAAACGATTCAGCCGCGCCTGGACGGGCAGCCTGGCGATGTTCAAAGACTATCGCGCCAAAGGGGCGCCGATCGCATTTGCCCCCGATCCCCGCACGGGTCACGAAACGGGCGACTCACGTTACCTGGCGATTCCCTTCTTCAACGCCTGCCTGCAACAACGTCTGCCAGACAAAGCAGGAGCCCCTTTGAAAGCTGTGGAGATCAGCAAAGGCTGGTTGTCTCCCCTGCTCAGTGAAACCATGCCGGTCCCTTACGACCAGTTTGAGGGAAACAAAGCGGAAGCCAACTGGCTGCCCGACAAAGCGGTCGCGATCGCCTGGCTGGACTTCGTGAAAACCGGTGCAGTCAGTGACAAGACGCCGCCCCCTGCACCCACCGATGTTAAAGTGGATGCTGCGACCGGTACGATTACCTGGAAAGCGGGAACCGACTTTGAGAGTGGTATCCAGGCCTTTCTGATCGAACGCGACGGCAAGCAGATCGGCCAACTCCCCGAAAAACCGACCAACCGTTTCGGACGCCCCCTGTTCCAGAACATGAGCTACGGCGATACCCCCGTGCTGCCATTGCAGAAGTTTGAGTTCGTCGACAAAACCGCGAAACCGGGGAAGACGTATCAGTACAAAGTGATCGCGGTGAATACCGCGGGTGTGAAATCGGAGTAGTGTTTTTACTACCACGAAAAGCACGAAAACACACGAACTTTTTCCAGCACTGTATGTCAGATCAATCAGTCAATGTTTACACGACTTTTTGGTATGATCGAATGATGTCTGACACAAAGCTGCTGACACAGTTTGTTGAATCGTTCGCGCGAATGGAAGACATGTTCGCTCTGGAAGAGGTACCGGACGAACTGCTTGTGAAAGCGGAAACGGAGACATGGGAAAGCTGGCGGGAATTTCCCCGCTGGCAGCCGCTCCCTGTGGAGACTGATCCAGCAGAACTGGAATCTCTCTATCAGCGGATCGGAGGAACGTTTCCTCCATTGTATGAGCATTTACTGCTGTCTTATCGCTGGCTGGAAGTGGATCTGAAATTACTCAGGTTGTTTGCTAATCCTCCTGGCGACAATTTTGCCGGACTGTCTGAATCGATTTTTGCTGATCGCGCACTGGCCGAAGTTCTGATACCTGCCGGATATGTCCCCTTCGGCCGTTCTTCCGTCAACTATGATCCCCTGTGCTTTGACCTGAATGCCAGATTACCCAATGGAGATTGCCCTGTCATCCAGTTTGAGCATGAATCAATTCTATGTAATTTACGGATTGGTGAGCAGTGGCAGCGATGGGGTTCGTTTAGTGAACTGATGAGTGACGTTGTGTTACTGGATTCTTAGCAGCAAGAATTCCGATGCGTCGTGTTCATCTGCAGGCTCTCAAATCACATCTGGTAGAATTCATCCAGGACGGAAACTTAAATTCCCTGCCTGCTTGTTAAATGTATCGGGTGTGGTGTTACCCCTATAATAGTAGAGGTTATCGGGTGCCATGGCCCGGCTTGTCCGGCCATGCCGAGTGAGTATGGCAATGCCGGTTCCGGATTGCACGTGGCAGCTGCGACCTCCTGTTCGGTGCGCTCGGCCCGAATTGCATTCGGGCTTTCCCGTTCTTCATTATGGCTGGTTTTATGTTTTTCGTGGTAGAAAAAGAAAGCTGCGATGTTTTATCTGCTTCCCTTGTCGTGCGAAACATGGTTGATACTCGCCAGGCGGGCGGACACATGGGTCCGCACCCTACATGGAAGGGGTTGGTATTGTTTCCCTGATTTGAATGCTTGCACTGACAGTTTCCTGTTGTTTGCGACAACCCCGAATTGCATTCGGGGCTACCCGGTTTTCGTCTTATTCCAAATGTGCATCAGGGATTGCCCCTGTTTCGGTCTTTTATTCTCGGGAAGGACAGGCAGGAGTCAAGATGTGCTGAAATGGTTTTTCTGGCGATACTTGATGATAGAGAACCGGTGCCTGGCTGAGAACCGGTTACTTCGCTGCGAACGCAGGGCGAAGTGTGTCGACCCGCAGTCTGTTATGCGTTGTTATTTTTCAAATCGTGCCGAATCCAGCGGGTTTTGTAGTGCTGATTTTCGCAGTGGTTCACGTGGTTCACTCGATTTTTTTGTGCCAACGCGCGCGACACACTTGAGAGCAACAGGATGCGCATCGGCGGGCGGCAGTCAAGGCCGGATTCTTCAGTTGTGGAACGGATACGCAGTGTGCCGTTTATTCACCGGGATATTTATCCCAGCGATAAGCCAGCTTGGAATTTTTCCAGAAGACTTTGTCAAGGGCCGACTGGCCTTTGTCCTGCAGGTAGTCGACCAGGATTTTCTGCAGCGTGACATAGTCGGCGGCCCGTTCGGAGACCGGCCAGTTGCTGCCAAAAATCATGCGGTCGACTCCAATATTTTTCCAGATAACATCCAGGGTCGGACGGTAATATTCCACATCCGCAGGGACAGCATCGGGACGATGACGGGCGGCTCCTTCGACCAGGGCCGAGATTTTAATAAAAACCTGTTTCTGATCGGCCAGGGATTCCATATATTCTCTCCACCGCAGATCGACCTCATCCCCTTTGATAGCGACATTGCCGATATGATCGACCACGATCCGCAGATCGGGAACCTGCTCGGCCAGCAGACGTGCTCCATTCAGAGTAACCGGGCCGCCATTCAAGTCGACCTGCAATCCCTGGTCGGCCATCAGTTTCAGGTCATCCATAAACTGTCGCTGTTTTAAACCGAGATCGAGCAGATCGTAATTGATGCGAATCCCTTTATAGAGGGGGTTTTTCGAAAAGCGTTTGAGGTGCTTACGAAAATCGGGTTCCCCCGGAGTGAGGCGACCGACAAAGCCGATGATGACGGGATTGTCTTTCGCCTGATCGAGAATCCACTGATTGTCTTCGACCAGCTTACTGGCTTCCACAACGACGGTGGCATTGACGGGCTGGTACTTTTTCAGTTCCACGAAGTCTTTGGGCAGGACTGTTCGATAGAGGGACGAACCTTTCCTCGGCCAGGGAACGCCTTCGGGGCGAGAAGGATCATAAAAATGAGTATGGGTGTCAACGACTTTGGCGGGCAGGAGTGGCTTGGAATCGGTTGCTTCCGTTCTATTGAGATTCAGCTGTGAGGCGAGTAATCCTGCTGAAGCAGTTTTGAGAAATGAACGACGGTTGAGCGATGACATGTCGAGGATCCTCTAAGCTGGTTGGTGTCTTATCAGACCTGGAATGGCACGTAGGCCGAAATGGTCCGCACGCTCGTTGGCGAGCTCGCCTGACATTGATCACCTGTCAATACAGGATTGATGTACCAATAAGTTACATTATGTTTATGTCGATGCATTACAGGATATTCTCAGTCGATATCCAATTCTATCTATTTTCACAAAAACTTGCTGTATTCCGGGGGAAATTAAATCGCACTTCCCATTGCGGGCTCTTTTTGCTAATTTTCACGCACTGTGTATCTTTACTTAATTTCGTTTTGGGACGGTTGTTGCCAGGAACGGCGACAGACACAAGCAACGGATTTGATTTTGTGATGCCCCCAGCTGATGATCATAACTCAGACTTGAATCGCCGCGCGCCTGCAGAGACCGCGCCCGGAGCGAACGGACGCGAGGAGCCAGATGAGATCAGCACTGCGAATTCCAGTGAATCTGACTGGTATTCCGAAGAGATTGAAGACGACGCTGTCGAATATGATCTCTCCCTCAAGTTTGAAGATTACGCTCCCGTCTGGTTGATTAAGTTGAAGACGCTATTCGGACGTGCGCCGGAATGGTCAGTTTCTTCCAGTCTGGGCGCTACTGCCATCGTTTTGACAATCCTGCTGTTACTGGCAATGCCCGCCGATGAGCCTGCTGACACCGAAGTCGCAGAAGAATTCACGCCCGCTCCCCTGGAAGTGGAGTATGCGGAACCAGTAGAAGACAACCTGATAGATTCACGAATCGCGGTAGAAATTCCAGATGCAGATGGATTTGTGCTTGTAGAAACGGATCCGCTGTATGTTTCCTTTGGTGAACTTCCACAGCATATCGCCGCGACACCCGCGCGCGAAGAATTCATATTACCGCGTGAGCGGCCGATTGTACTACCAGATCTCGAACTGCCCCCCGAACCAGCGGCCGCTGATCCGGAACTGACGCTGAATGTTCAGCGAATCCGCATCAGCGAACGTGAAATGCGAGACCCGGGAATGGACGAGCCATTTCTGGTCGAAGCGGTGGTCACTGCAGGGGACCTGATAAGTCGACTGGAACCGGGCGACCGTTTTCTGTTTGATGAAAGCTGGACCCTGGTGAATCTGGATCGAGCGCAGGCACAATCCCGGGCTACTATTCGCCCCACGCTCTATCACGAACGGATTACAGGAAACGAACATCTGCAGGTCGGTCAGGAACAGCCTCTTGAACCGGATTTGAGGGAGTCCGTTCCTTCCAATCCCGGTACTCAGGAAGATCTGCACGTCGAAATCAGAAAAACGATTCCCCAACAGGGAACGGCCACGGATACGCTGACCTATTCGATCTTCGTCAAAAATCAGGGGAGGACAGCCGCGTTTAACGTGGATGTGAACGAGACACTTTCCCCCGCCGCGAGCCTGGTCGATCTGCTGCCGCCGGCGGAAGTCAATCAGAACCAGTTAAGCTGGAAAATCGCACGGCTGGAACCGAATGAAGAACGAGAACTGCAAATCAAAGTGTATCTCGCAGAGGAAGGAAGCGTGGAAACCAGTTCCCTGGTGAAACTGGTTTCGAATGTGTCTTCGAGCACCGATATTTTTACGCCGTCACTGGAACTGAAGATCAAAGGGCCGGATGTGGTTGCAGAAGGAGCAGTCTTTCCCCTGGAGATCCAGGTGAGCAATCGGGGTCGCCAGGACCAGAACTCTGTGAACCTGAATCTGGATCTGCCCGAAGGACTGATGCACGAACAGGGACGGCAGTTGTCATTTCAGATGGACCAACTGGCAGCCAACGAAACAAGAACCTTGCAGGCACGCGTCAGAGCCGTCAAAGCGGGCAAAGTGACTTCACAGGCGTCAGTGTCGTCCGACAGCCTGCCTCTGGATGAAACAGTACTGGTTCAGAATGTGATTCCCAAACCGGCAACGCCGAAACAACCAGTGACACCGAAACAACCAGTGACACCGAAACAA